>Ga0079104_1000558_pt1 | contig 38387 bp, 43 predicted proteins | sample MedtruBG_FD_76829 | JGI IMG/M metagenome (GOLD analysis project Ga0079104, IMG submission 76829) | Root nodule microbial communities of legume samples collected from California, USA - Medicago truncatula BG | ecosystem: Host-associated > Plants > Roots > Nodule | place: USA: California...
ATAATAATATGCTATAGCTCATACTTTATACTTGTTATTACTATTGAAGTCTCATCTATTAAATTAACTTCTGTATTAATTATATCTGAATTAGTACTTTTAAGTATTTTTACAATAGGTCGTAGTGGGAAATTTGGTAGTGTCTCTTGCACGACAGCTATATCACCAGTACTAAGTTCAACTAAAGTTCCCTTAGAGAAAGGGATTACAATTTTGCAAAAAGTAATTACTATATCATAATCAAATATTTTACCCGCATTTGACATTAAATATTCTAAAACATCACTAGGAAACATTGCTTTTTTATTTGGCCTGCCTGAAGATAATTCATCATAGGCATTAGCGATGCTAACAATTTTACTTAAAACATTTATTTCACTATTTGTTAAACCATTAGGATATCCTAGCCCGTCACATCGTTCATGATGCTGCAGTGCTATTACCTTACTATGAGCACTCAAGTTATAGGAATCGGATAAATACTTGTATCCTAAAGTAGAGTGTTGTTTTAAGGTTAGAGCTTCTTCAGGTGTTAATTCTGTTTCTTTCATAAGGATTTCCTTAGGAATAAATGATTTACCCACATCATGTAGTAAAGCACCAATACAAAGGTGTTGTAGTTGCTTTTTAGGAAGTTTTAATGTCATGCCAATAATAAGTGATATTACAGCAACATTTACAGAGTGTGAATATATATAGTTATCCATGCTTCTTATATCAACTAATGAAAGCAGGATATTCCTATTACTCAGTATGTTTTCTATTAGATTCTCAGCCATATTTTCAATATTCTCAAAATAAACAGTTTCCTTTTTGGAGAATTTATCAGCAACAGTAAGTCTATTTATGTTCGAAAAAGCTTCTTTTATCGTTATAATGGCTTTTTGTCTTAACTCGGGTTTTATAACATCTTCGATTTCTTCAGAACTATATTCATCAATTATATATATTGATAGGATATTTATATTTTTTATTTTGGATATAACTCCTTCACTTAGCGTTACACCTTCCTTTACTAATACTCTACCGTCAGAATCATATAATGTTTTACCAATAACTGAATTTGGTTTTACACATTCAATTGGAACTAATCTCATTGCTATCGTCTCCTCAATTGTTTGGTTATAGTACAATTTACAACATAATTCGCAGTTGATATTCTTAATATAATAGTAGTATATCAGTAAATTTATCCTATTTATAGTACTATAGGAAAAAATATATGAATATTTATGTAATATATTGTAATATTATATAGAAATAATATTGAAATGAAAAATTATAATTATTGAATGATCTGTAGAAAAATACATATATAAGAATGGAATTCTATTGGGGCTAGGATAAACAAAGAGTTTAATATTTGGTGTTTCATATAAATTTCAAATTTTTTATATTATTTGAGCTGATAAATTTGTTACTTGATGTTTAAATTGTGTTATAATATTATAGATTACAAATAAAAATATCAAAAGGGGGCTTTTTTCAAATGTCAAGAATTTATAATTTTTCAGCTGGACCAGCTGTATTGCCTGAAGACGTTCTTAGAGAAGCAGCAGAAGAAATGTTAGATTATGCTGGTACTGGTATGTCAGTTATGGAGATGAGTCATCGTTCTAAAGCTTTTGAGGGGATTATTACAGAAGCAGAACAATCATTAAGAGAATTGATGAATATTCCAGATAACTATAAGGTATTATTTCTTCAAGGTGGGGCATCACAACAATTTGCAATGATTCCAATGAACTTAATGAAAAATAAAGTTGCAGATCATATTGTTACAGGGCAATGGGCTAAGAAAGCAGCTTCAGAAGGAAAAATATATGGAAAAGTTAATATATTAGCTTCTTCAGAAGATAAAACTTTCTCATATATACCAGATTTAAAGGATTTAAAAATTTCTGATGATGCTGATTATGTGTATATATGCCATAACAACACGATATATGGAACAAAGTATAATGATCTGCCAGAAGTAGGGGACAAGGTATTAGTAGCAGATATGTCATCAGATTTCTTATCTGAACCAGTAGATGTATCAAAATATGGATTAATTTTTGCGGGAGCTCAAAAGAATGTAGGACCTGCGGGAGTGGTTGTAGTAATAATTCGTGAAGATTTAATTACAGACGATGTATTACCAGGTACTCCAACGATGTTAAGATATAAAATTCATGCTGATAATAAATCATTATACAATACGCCACCAGCATATGGAATTTACATATGTGGAAAAGTATTTAAATGGCTTCAAAATAAAGGTGGATTAGAAGCAATGAAGAAGATTAATGAAGAAAAAGCTGCTATATTATATGACTATCTTGATTCAAGCAGCATGTTCAAAGGAACAGTTGTAAAGAAAGATCGTTCACTAATGAACGTACCTTTTGTAACTGGTTCAGACGAATTAGATGCAAAGTTTGTTAAGGAAGCTAAAGCGGCTGGATTTGAAAACTTAAAAGGACACAGATCTGTTGGTGGTATGAGAGCAAGTATATATAATGCTATGCCAATAGACGGTGTTAAAGCTTTAGTTGAATTTATGAAGAAATTCGAAGAAGAAAATAAATAATAAAATAAGTATAATTTGAGGGGAATCGGTTGATTCCCCTTTTAGATTGCTTTAATGGTGTATATTGTATATACAATATGTACAAACACTAAGAACATTATTTGTATTTTACGATTTTTTATAAGATATTAATGGTATAAGCACCATACATGTTGCTTTCAAAGGAATACAAAGATAAATATTTTATGAAAACTGAATATTTTAAGGGAATAGTAGTATAAGCACCATATAAAGATATAGCAGTGGAATATATAAAAAAACGTATTAATTGGATTAGCATTTGATTAATGTAGGATATATTTTATGTAAAAAAGAGAGATAAAATAACTTTTACCTCTCTTTTGCTATTTATAGAATAATATTATCCAAAACTATATAAATAGGAACGCGTGTATCATTGCTAAAGTATACTACCATATACCCAATAATAATTAGAATTCGCTTGTTCCTGGAGTTCGTGGATTTGAATTTTAGTGTATTTTAGAGCCTCTTCGGAGGCTTTATTTTATGCGGTTTTAAGATTTGTTTGTTTTATTTAATCATGTAGTATCATAAAAAAAATTAACTGTGTTGTGTTATAGTTGTGTTATTTTTATAATGCATATATTTGTGAAATATGATTAAGTTAATTTTTTATTCTCTAGGAAATTATATTGTTGGACAATCTGTGTATAACTAATAAAATATAGATATTATGATGAAAGAGAAAATAACAGTAAAAGACATATTAAATGACAACTATAATGATTTCAAAAATAAATATTGGAATAAGGTGCCGAAATATATGCGAAAGCATATTGATGAAGCAGTAAGTAAGGCTTTAAAGTGTAGTGATATTAAGTATGGATTTGCAGAATATAAGTGTGAAACATGTGGAGAGAGCACAAAAGTTCCATTTACATGTAAAAGTAAATTTTGTAATAGATATGGTAGATTATATACAATGAAATGGGCTGAAAAACAAAGACAAAACATGCTAAGAGTTGTACATCGACACAGTGTATTTACACTACCGAAGGAACTAAGAAATTATTTTTATTCTAAGAGAGAATTATTAAAGGAATTACAAGATGGAGTAAATGAGGTAATTAAGTATTGGTATAATAAAAAGAAAGGCTCTAATTATGAAGTTAGAGTAATTGCAGTAATTCATATTTTTGGTGGAGATTTAAAATGGAATCCACATGTACATGCGTTAGTAACTGAAGGTGCTGTTGATAAAAAAACAAAGTGGTGGAAGCGAGTCGAGTATATTTCATATCCATATTTGAAAAAATCATGGCAAAAGGTTTTGTTAGAAATAATAAAAAAGCACTTAAATTCTTATAAGACAAGACAAGCTGTGAAATATATAGGCAGAGACCTTGCCCGAGCTGCGATAGCAGAGTATAGGATTCTTAAATATGAAAATAATAGAGTGAAATTTTGGTATGAAGATCATAATGATGGTCTTAAAAAAGTTATTGAGTGTGATGCTTTGGAATTCATGGGAAAAATAACACAGCACATAGCACCTAAAGGATTTAGGATGGTACGGAGATATGGTGTTTATTCAAGAATAAATAATAAGCTAGCACAAAAGATATTGTTAATCTTTATAATTTTGTGAGACAAAGAAATATTGATGAATTATTAAAAGAAAAGAATAAACAAAATGAAGTTAAGAAATCATGGAAACAAAGAATAATAGAGAGTTTTGAAAGAAATCCATTATTATGCAATAAATGTGGAACTGAAAAATTTTTATGGAAAATATGGCATAAGGATTATGGGGTGATATATGATATAAGGGAAACGAGTAACAGAAAGGATATATTATATGAACCCCAAAGAGATAAAGTACATAGAAAAGTTTTACAAATATTATTGTTATAAATGTAATTACAGTGAATTCGCTCCCGCGGACATCGTAGATGAGTTTGCTGATATGGATGAATATTGTGATGAAGAATACAATTCAGAACAAGAATGTAAAAGAAAGGGAATGCCCTAATTGTAATGCTGATTTTTATTATTCAGGAGAAAAGAAAACGGAAGAAGGTTCATATTGGGTTGATGAAGACGAGCCTTTTCCATTTTAAAATTCACAAAACTCATAGTCCCCGCTAGGGGATTTTTTACATTCAAGAAGGAGTATAATACATGTTTATTAGGTGATTTATTGATTTTTATATATTTGTTTTGTAATATTAATAAATCCTTTTATATTATCTTTCTTATTGTTTTGGTGCCAAGCAATTCCATAAGAAATTGAATCATTTATATCCATAGGAATAATGGAAAGCTCGGGATCTTTTGAACATATGAAGTCTGGCATTACTGCGATGCCAAGTTTTCCTTTAATCATTGGATAGCTAATAAGTGGTCCGTCACTAAAATAAATAGTAGACATTGGACATTGTATTTGGATATTTTTTTGTATACGTGTCATTTCAGATGGAGATTTTAAAGGATCTAATAAAATTAGAGATTGATTTATTAAGTCATCTATTTTAATTATGCTGTTAAAAGCTAATGGATGGTCTTTTGGTAATACACAAACAAATTTGCTAGTAAAAAGTTCTTCGTAACAAATATCAGATAAGCCTTCAATGCTTTCTTTCACAGTAAAAATAAAATCAAAATTGTGATTTGTAAATAGATGTCTTTTCTCTTTGAAATCAGCTATTTTTAAATATATATGTATATGTGGAAAATTTTCTTTAAATGAACTTAATATATTGGGAAGATATTTTACCTCTGTATTACCGTCATAGCCAATAGACAAATTAGACTCAAAGTCTTTTGCATAATTCTTTGCTTTTGCTATAGCTATGTTTGTTCTTGTTAAAATATCTTTCATATCATTATAAAAAGAAATACCTGCTGGAGTAAGTTCTACTTTTCTCTTTGTTCTAATAAATAACTTTAATCTAAGTTCGTCTTCGAGAGTATTAATCTGATGAGTAACAGTAGGTTGCGTAATATATAAAAGTTCTGCAGTTCTAGAATAGCTGAGAGTTTCAGCTAAATGAACAAAACATTCAAGCTGCTTAATATGCATGTTAATTGACCTCCTGTATTAATAGAAGTTTTCTATTAATGATAGCATATTTCAATTTCAGTTCCAAGAATCAAAATGTTAATATATTAACAAAGGTGGACATTGCTTGATTTAATATTTAAGTTTATCTAATAACGTATTAAATTATTCAATTAATACCTTCAATAAATTATATATGGAGGAACAAAATATGCGTTATATTGTTACAGGAGCAGATGGACAGTTAGGTGGAAGAGTAGCAGCAAATATGCTAAATGAGGTATTTGGAGATCAATTAATTTTTACGTGTCCAGATAAAAGCCGTTTAAGGGAGGAACGTTTAAAGGTTTGGGAAGAAAAAGGTGTTACAGTTAGAGAAGCAAATTATGATAACAAGGAACAGATGATAAAAGCATTTAAAGGTGGTGATCGTCTTTATATGGTATCTGGTGTATTAATAGGACCAGAACGTGTACAGCAACATAAAAATGTAATTGATGCTGCTATCGCAGCTGGTGTTAAACATATTACTTATACTTCATTTTTAGGTGCTAATCGTGAAGGATATAATCAATATGTATTGCCAGATCATACAGCAACAGAAGAATATTTAAAAGCTTCTGGTGTAGATTACAATATTATGAGAAATAATCTTTACTTAGAAAATTACTTACTTAATTCTGTTATGATGGCTAACTTAGATAACAATAGATGGGTTACTACAGCAGGAGAAGGGAAAGCAACATTTATTGCAAAAGATGATACTGGACATGTTGCTACTGCACTGTTATTAGGTAAGGGTGAGCACAACAAAGATTATGATGTAACAGGTCAATTAGTCAGCCAACATGAAATTTGTAATATGATTCGTGAAATATCAGGTGTTGATTATGAGTATATAACAATGAATGAAGAGGAATATTATGATTATTTAGATTCAATATATATTCCACGTACTACAAAAGGAAACTACTCAAAATCACCAGTGCCATGGTGTGCTAATGATATGGTAACAAATGAATCTGGTATAAGAGATGGCTTAATGGCAATTGAAACAGATACAGTTGAAAAATTAACGGGAAGAAAACCAATAAATCCTAAAGATCTATTAGAAAAATATAGCTTTGTATGGAAAGAAAAAATAACTACTTATTGGGAACTTGGGAAAGTTCAATAATTTATAAGTAAACTAGTTAATATGTAATATACTTCAGATTAAAATGATATCAAATTTATTGGTGGATTTCAAAGGTCATGCTTCGCCTCCACCATGAAACGCACGAAAATGAACTGCTCCCTGTCAAGTAGACAGGGTAAATAATAAAAAATTGCTGATATAGATTGCTGTGATATTCCATTTGTAGATGTAATTTGTGTTAATCTTGAAAAACGACCAACAATTATTTATAGTAAGGATAGTATTAATACTAGATTAAGATTTACATTAGCACATGAATTAGAGCATATAAAAATTCCTTGGCATACATTGATGATACCATGTCATATAGGAGAGATTCTAAAACAATTATGAAAGATATTATTGATAGTATAGAATGGAAAAATAAAAAACAAAGGATAAAAGCATTAAGTTCAATTAATGGAACTATAGGTGCATTAAATAATAAAGCAGATAAATATACTATTTAAATTACACGCTAAACGGATAATTTAGTTAGAAATAAAAGTGTTTGTTTAAAGTTAATTTTTAAATTTATAAATAATTGTTTGCAATAGCCTAGAGTATGAAAAATACTCTAGGCTGTTTTGCGTTTAAAGAAGGGATTGATAAATTATGAATATTGCTTATATAAGAGTAAGCACAGTTGAACAAAATGAAAGTAGGCAATTGGAAGGATTAGAAAAGTATAATATAGATAAAACATTTCAGGAGAAAGTATCTGCAAAGGATATTAATAGACCTCAATTGAAAGCCATGTTGGATTTTGCGCGAGAGGGAGATAGTGTTTATGTTTGGGATTTTAGTAGATTAGCTAGAAGTACTAAAGACTTATTAAATATAGTTGAACAATTAGAAAGTAAAAAAATACATTTAAGAAGTATAAAAGAAAATTTAGATACTAGCACTGCCACAGGAAAATTGATGTTGACAATGATAGGAGCTATCGTTGATTATAACATGCTTATTAAGGGCATAGGGGCAACTAAGGGAGCGAATATAGTACCTAGCATAGTATATAATACAACGGTAGGAACTGATTTATCAATGCTTACGGACGCTAACGGTCAATATATAGTGCCTCCAAGAGCATTAGATAATTACACAATATCAGAAAGTAATAACATAACAGATAATCAAGCGTTAGTTTATCATAGAGAATGTATGCTATTAGGCGTTAATAGGGATATACAAATGGAATGTGGTTACACGCAAGACGGATTCCAAAGAATGATAAAAGCATTAAGAATTTATATAAGATGTGATTTAGGAATAGTAAACGAAAAAGGCATAAGCTTAGTTACTGAAACAACTTAATATTATTAATTAGTGTATGGGGTTATCCATGCACTTTTTTTATTTATAGGGGGACATTGTTACGAGCATAAATCATGTGGGTTTCATAAGACCAAATTATATAAGATAAAATTACAATCATATAGGGAGGAAATCAATTAAGACTAGAATAATGAAATAATAAACTAATAATATAAAGATTAATTCTAAAAGAATTTTACCTTTAGAACTGAGTACCAAAATGTTATAATTGTTCTAGGTTAATACATATAATACATAATTATCAAATGTATTGAACAAAAAATGTGGAAGCAAAAAAGAGAGTAATTATAGGCTTTAATGAGTTTTTTATAGGAACTCTGGTTATATGAGGAGGAAATTAAGAAAATGAGTAGTAAAGAATTAAAATTTGGTATTCAATCTGATTTATCAGTATTTACTGATACTTTAGTTGAAATGACATGGGAAGAGGTAAAAGCATCAGGTGAGAGAGGAGATAGTGTTATATTTCCTATTGCAGTTGTTGAGGCGCATGGACCTCATATGGACTTAAGTCCAGATATATATTATGCATATCTATTTAGTAGATTTCTTAAAAAGAATTTATACGCAAAAGGTATTAATACTGTTATTGTACCACCGTATTATTGGGGAATTAATAGTGGAACAGAGAAATTTCCAGGTTCTTTTACAGTTCGCCCTGAAACATTTAACGCGATTATGTTTGACATTTTTAGTTCTCTTAAAAAATGGGGATTTTCTAATGTGTTTATAGTAAATGCTCATGGAGATGAAAAACATACTGCTGCAATTGAAGAATCTATAAATGAGATTAAGCAAAAGTTAAATATGCAAGTTTACCGCATGGATAACTTAGATATACAAATAGAAAATAAACCTGATTTCCCAGATCAAAGAGAGGAACGTTTTAATCCGGATATACATGCTGGATCAATTGAAACAGCAACAATGTATGCATTTTATCCTCAAAAGGTTAGGAAGGAAATTGCTTTAGAATTGAAACCACAGAAAGAATTTGATCCTTTGGCGTATTGTGGAGACCCTGCTAGCTTTGTTTTAGAAAAAAATATTATTGAGTATTTTCAAGCAAATGTTGAGTTAGACTCTTTAAAAATAGAAGCTATACTTAATAATGATAGGAATATTTAGAGTCTGGAAATTATCAATAAAAATAATAACTAGTTAGAAGATCACATTATTACGAAGAATGGATTTACGATGTTTTTATCCCTCCCCCACTATTTCGGGGGATTTTTTATTGAGTAATCTGACACCACATAGCCCCCAATCAGATACGTTTTTTTCCCTAAATGAATTTTTAAGAAAACATTGTTTACAGAATATGCTATACTTGATACATAATAGTAAATTGAAGCGAACTGGTTAATAGTGATTATATGAAATATGGGCAAGTTATTGGAGGATGTCAATGATGAATATTAATTTAAATGAATATTTTAAAAAACAAAAAAAATTTAGTGGAAATGTATTGTTATCAAAAAATAATGAAATTATATTTAATGAATCATATGGATATTCAAATAAGGAAAAAGGAATAAAAAATACACCTCAAACAAAATTCATGATTGGCTCTATGACAAAGGCAATAACTGCATTATGTATTATGCAGTTATCAGAAAAAGGTATGCTTTCAACACAACAGAATATTGAAGATTATATTCCAGACTTCTACAAGGGTCATGGAATTACAATTCATCATCTTCTAACTCATACTTCTGGGATACCTAACCACATAATGCTAAAAAAACAAATAAAATGGGGAGAACGTCATACACCCCAAGAAATACTACAAATTGTAAAAGGTTATAAATTGAAATTCCCTGTTGGTGAAAAATGGTCGTACAGTAATACTAATTATCTTATTCTTGGCTTGATAATTGAAATGGTTTCTGGAATGAATTATCACCAATATGTTAAAAATTATATATTTATTCCTGCTAAAATGAATAATTCAGGTTTTAGTGATGAAGAACAAAAAAATGTAGCCAATAATTATATTAAGGGTGAAAAAGGGTTCTATATGGACCCATCAATGTGGTTTGCTTGTGGTGATATTGTATCAACTGTTGGTGATTTTTATTTGTTTGATAGAGCAATTCAGGATGGTAAACTATTGAAAACCCAAATAGTAAAGGAAATGCAAAAGCCTCACCACGACGGAAAATATGTAAAATATGGATATGGATTGCTTGTAAAAAAACATTTTGACTGTAAAAGTATATGCCATGGTGGGTCAATTCCAAATGGTTACACTTCTCATTTTGAGAAGTATATTGATGACGATATTACCATTGTTGTATTAAGCAATGATTTAGTAAAATACCAATTCTTATCAATGAAAGGGGCTGGTGGTACATATATAAGTAGAGAGATTGCTTCATTAATTTATGGTAAAAAGTTAGGTGCTTTAAAGAAGATATTCTAAAAGAGATTCTTAATATAGGTAGTTACTGCACATCTTTTATAAATTGTGTATCAACCCTAAAACACATTATTCTAAATGAATGATGTGTTTTTTATACTTAAAACTCAAGAAAGGAGGGCGAACATTTGGTAAGACCAAGCAAAAGCATTGCAGTTATGAGTAAAAATCTTATAAGAATAATTTCTAAAATTTCATTTTACAGATTTTTTGCATGTTGTTGAGGGCGTTGTGGTGTAGCAATTTTTTATAAGATTTTACAGGAAATGGAGGGGGAGTATTTAATGAAGGTATTTATCTATAAAATTTTAATTTTATTAGGCAAACATAGACAGTATTTATAAATGGCTTTTGTCTACAGCGAACTATTATCATAACTAAGCTTAAGTATTAGTAGACAAGCAGACAACTATATTTGATTTATTTAGAATAGTAAATATGTATTTGGATTATGCAGAAGACCAAGCAGAGAGTGGAAATGTAATGTATATGAGAGATTGGAAAGAAAAGTTAGAACTATTCTTGAAATTTAATGGAAGAGAAGTACTAAATGATTCTGGAAAGATATCACATGAAATTGCCCTAAAACTTGCTAACGGAGAGTATGCGTAGTATAAGTGTGCAAATAAAATAGTTAATAAAAAAGACGACTTCGAGCAATTTCTTATAGAAAATAAATTAAAATAATAATAGTTACATAATCATAATTAGGAATATTTGAGTTACAATGGCGTAGAATATTTCATTTTAAGAATAAATATAATATATTGTAAAGTTATGGGACAATATATATTATAATTATGCATAAATGTTATAAAGTGGGAATAGTGAGTTTATGTATATTATTAGTTACTATATCTATTTTTAAGCTTTTTGAAACATTATGAGCTAAAATCTCATTAGTAGAAGCATCTAAAATGGTCCATAAATAAGTTGTCTGATAATTTTGGAAAAATAGATAAGGTATATTCGTTAACAATACTTTGCCAGGAGATTTTTGCTTAAACTTTCTATTTAACAAATTAGTTAGGAGTGTATGTTCCTTTGTGATATTTATCATTCTTCTATAAGGATTGCTTTTCTATGAGGACAAATAATATCATATCTTTTCATTATCATTCTCATACGTTTTAAATTATTTGTCATAACTCCTTCTCATAAAGCAAACCGCCTTTTCATATTTTTATCTTATATTGGTGTCTACTTTATTGTACCACTTCTAATAGTGTTTTTATTTTAACTGTCTACAATAGAGGGAGCATCACTTGAAGGCTTTAATAAATGAATACGAAAATACACCAAAGCAAGAACTGTATTTCCAATTGACGAATCTTTGAGTAAATGCGTATATTTAGCGACTATGGAAATTATAGAAAAATGGACTCAGCCGGCACCGAATTGGGGTAGGACTTTGGCTGAATTGTCAATAATATTTGAAGAACAATTAAATGATGAATTAGCTTAATAGCTTGTACTTTATATTAAAGATTATGTATAATATTTGATTTTTTACTAATACTATAAATGGATATAAAAGATATTTTTGGCATTTAATAAAAGTAAAAAAATATTACTGGAAAGTAGATTTGCTTTACACAAATCTAGCTAAATTCTATAGTTTGATAGTTTAAACTTTCAATTAGCCTATTACAACACAGTTCCCACCATTATTTTTAGCTTGATAAAGTGCCCTATCTGCTCGTTTAAACCAAGATTTAAAAGATTCTGAGTCTGATCTTTCAGCTATGCCTAGACTGAGAGTTACTTGTCCTAAATCTTCATTTAAAGTTGTTTCAATGGAGCAGCGTAGTTTTTCAGCTAATATACTTACGTTATCTAAATCTGTTTGTAACACTAATATGACAAATTCATCGCCACCCCATCGAGTAAATGTATCATATTTACTCATTAATTTAATTCCTGTATTTGCTACTTTCTTAAGTATTCTGTCTCCTTCATAATGTCCGTAAATATCGTTAACATTTTTAAATCTATCTAAATCGAAAATAATTAAGGTAAGTGGAATATTGCTAAAATCAGTTTCTTCTATCTTTTTTACGATATTTTCCTCAAAAAAATATCGATTATATAAACCAGTTAACTTATCTTTAATGGCAATATTCTTTAGTTTATTATTTTTTTTAATTAATTTTTCCATTAATATAGAAAGTCTTTTTTCTGATTTTCTCATATTTTTAATTACTTCATTTTTTTCATTAATTTCATCTTTTAAGTTTAATTCAATTTTTTTTCTTTCAGTTATATCTCTTGATACTCCTAGAATATCTACAAAATTTGTATTTTCATTTAATATAAATTTTGTAGATGTTTCTATTGTTTTTATTGTTCCAGCCTTACAGTATCGTTGAAGTTCATCTATATTCCATATGACTTCCTGACTTCTATCCCCATCTAAAAATCTAAATAGTCTTTTTTGAATAGTTCTTGATATTTTTTCTAACGATTCTGGTGTTAATGAATTTTCAAGTTTTTCTTTCATTGCTTCTTCAACTGTTAATCCTGTTAAATTAATTATAGATGGGCTAATATATTTAAAGCACTTCTTTGCTAGATCGTATAGCCAAATACATTCAAATGTATTTTCTAGAAGTAATTTATGCATTTCGATATATTCTAAGTTATTTTCTTTGAAACTAGTTGTATTTCTTATTTGTTTATTTGGAAATTTCATTTTTATAACCTGCCTTAACCTATAATCCATTTATTTAGTTAAAAAAGTAATAACACATATTTTACTTATTAATATTATTGTTTTAAATATAATAAAAATTAATTTGCTTTGTATGGCAATCCAAATGTAAACTTAGTTCCTTTATCTTTTTCTGAAATAAATCTAATGTATCCTTTTAGGTAATCTTCTCCTATAAGCTTCATACTATATGTACCTAATCCTCGACCTTTTCCTTTTGTTGAAAATGAACGTTTAAATATTTGAAGTTGAATTTCTCTCGGAATGTATTTCTTATTATTCACATATATATCCACAAAATTTTCTTTTTTCTCTATTCCAATATTTATTGATTCATTTCCCGAAGCTTCTAAAGCATTTTTAATCATATTGTTTATTACTCTAAGTACTAGTATTTTATCACTTTTAATTATAAAGTCATTTCTGCATTCAAATTTTATTTCATAATCTGTATGAGTATTATTATATTTAATTAGCTTTAAAATTAGTTCTTTTAATGAAAACTTTGATAAATTTAATTTAAGTTCTCCCTTCTCAGCTTCTATTAGATCTACTTGAGTTTTAATTTCATCAATCATTATATTAGTTGTCTCGCTGACACAGTCGATTAATTCACGTGTTTCTTCTATTTCAGAGGATTCTTTCATACAATCAACTAATCCTCTTATAGAACCTGAAGTATTTAATATATCGTGAAAAAATATCTTTTCAATTGCTTCTCTTCTTTTTTCATTACTTATATCTTTTATAACTAAAATTGTATAATCTTTATTTATGATTTCTGCTGGTGCAGCATAAATTAAAAGTTCAACACTAATCACTCCATTTTTGCTTTCTATAGTCATTAAGCATTCTCTACTTACAGCTGCTTTTCTCTTCTGTGATTCAAGTATTGCTTTAACGGCGCCACAAACACTACAACATTCTGTAGTTCCGCAGCCACTAATTTTTTCATTAGCATGGATACATTTTAGAATTTCACCTTGGCGAAATCCCACTAATTCTTCATCAGATTTTATTCCTAATAAATGAATGAAATAATTATTTGAATATATAATCTGGCGTTCATAATTTAATATAAGCACACTGTATGGTATCATATCAAAAAGATTAGTAACCATATTATTTTTAATTATTTGCTCTGTTTGAATTAAAATAACATCATCTGCCATTCTTTCAGCAGATGCGAATTCTGTATCTGAATTAAATTCCTTTATGTTATCAAGTATTATTTCCCTAATATTGTTACTTTTAAATTTTATTTTTTCTTCTATGTCTAAGATACATTTTTTAAATCTATTCATGGTAAATGGTTTTTGGATATATGCTATAACATCATTATTCATACATTCAATTGCATTTTTTACCGTTCCATATGCTGTAACAATAGCTACTGGTGTAGTTATTGAGTTTTCCTTAATCCATTTTAGAGTCTCAATTCCACTCATTGTTGGCATTTTCATATCAAGGATTATCAAATTAAAAATCTCAGTTTTTAATAATTCTACTCCATTTTTTCCATTGTTCGCTGTTACAACATTATATCCTTCACTTTCAAGACATTTAGCCATAAATATCCTATTTGATTTTGTATCGTCAATAACTAAAGCACTTTTCATTTCAAAATCCCCCTATTTGCCTCTAAACATTAAATCACTTAAGTCTTTAAAAAAATATCTATTTTCATAGATATAATTTAGTACTAAAGATATTTAAGTATAAATGTCTATATATACCATTATAAACTATACTAATTATATAATTTATCTGAAATATTTATAAATACTATATAATAAATTATCTTATACTTTACAAGTCTTTTATTTTGGTTTATCTTTAATTTTCTCATTAATACTTAATATTTCTCTCTATATATCCTGTTTTACATTATTTGACTATATATTGGAAATAGTGGGAAAAAATTAATATTATAAATAATATTGTATATATTAATTTTTAATGCTATTATTATTTTCATGAAAAATAATAGAATTATAAATTGATGTTTTCAATGAAAGGAGATGATTATATATAATTTGATTAATAATAAAATATGTTATTTTTTAAATTTTTATGGGGGGTGAATAATTGAAAAATAAAAATTTAATTAAAAGAATAGGAACTTTTTTAGTTGTATTTTTGTTTCTTTTACAGATGTGTCCATCATTATTATTAAGCAATAGAGCATTTGCAGATGAACTAAATGATTTTCCATTTACTATAGATATATCTCTAAATGATGAAGATGGAAATTCATATGATTTAAGTCAAAAGAGATTTAACAAAGATGATGAACTTAAAATTAATTTTAAATTTAAAATTCCGGATGGAGAGAAAATTAATAGTGGAGAAAAGTACAAGATTAAAATTCCAGAGGAATTTAATGTAAAAGGAGTTAATATTACATCTATAAAAATGAAGGACAAGTCTTCAAATCAAAATGGAGAAGTAACTACAGGTTCAGCAGTCAATAAAGATTCTGATAATGTTACTGCAGGTTTTAATGTTAGTAGTGATGCATCTGATGATAAAAATTCAGAAGATAATCAAACCAAAATAACCATAACCCAAAATGATAATCTAAATGAATTAATAGTTGAATTTGAAAATGTAAAAGAAATAGATTCAGAAGTAACTGGAGAGTTTTATGTTGATGCAGAGTTTAATTCAGAGAAAATAGGCGATGCGGCCTCTAAGACTATAGCTTTTTCCGCTAATGATGAAACTATAGAGACCTTTAATGTTAATTTTGCTAATTTTGCTAACTTTGCCAATGTACAAGAGATTAATTTTAATTTTATTACAGGGGTATATTTAAGTGCCGACAAATTTGAAGGTGATATAGATATCGCTAAAGATGATTTTAAAGATAAGTATGGTACTTATTTAGACGACTTAAAAACGAGAGAAATAGATAAAAATTCTACAATGTTTATTGGATATACCTTTACAATTCCACAAGGACAGAAGGTAGAAGCAGGTCAGACATTTATTATTGATCTTCCAAAGGAATTTACAACAAAAAATGATATGTCTCAGGATATTGTAGCAACAGATGGAAGCAAAATAGGAACTGTTCACTTTACTACAGATAATAAAGTAACAATTACATTTTCTGATCAAGTAAATACAGATGATTCTGATATAGAAGGAAACTTTTGGTTTGGAAGGACTTTAAATAAGGATGAAATAGGGAATGAAAATCCAGTTGATATAACTTTTAAAACTCCTTATTTTGCGGATAAAACCTTCGATCTTAACTTTAAGCAGGAACCTTTTAAAGAAGAAGAGCCTACAATTAATAAAACTGGAGAGTATTCTCCTGATGAACAGACAATTAATTGGAAAATAGAAGCTGCAGCTGGAAACTTAGATAGGAATAATTTCACTATTGTAGATGAGCTAGATGCTGCAAAACATACCTATATAAGCGGATCTTTAAAGATTGATGGGGCTTCTGAAGGTGATTCAAATTTTATGGGCAATAACTTAAATTACAATTTTGGAACAGTTACAAAAGGTGTAAAAAAGGTAATTGAATTTAAAACAAAACCTAGTGATGACATATTAAAAAGTCAAGGTATAAGCAATTCTATAAATAATAAGGCAGACTTGAAAATTGACAATAAACCTGATATTTCATCTCAAAAGACTGTTGAAGTAAAAAATGATTATCTTTCTAAATCAGGAATCTATAATTCAAGTATTAAAAGTATAGATTGGACTATTGAAACAAATAAAAGTAAAATTGCATTTGCGGGTCCAATTGTTACAGATGTTCTTCCAGAAGGATTAAGCTTAAATGAAGGTAGTGTAAAATTAGACAATGTACCATCAAATTCATCAGATTATTCTTATGATGCAGGTACAAGAACCTTTGTGTATAATTTACCTTCTGATAGCTTATCTCATACAATTAAGTTTTCAACACCTATAGATAGCGATATATTACAAGGTACATTTGATCAGACTTATACTTTTAATAATGCAGCAAAATTAGATGTAGTTATAAATAGCATTAGTCAATCTTTTGATTTTAGTGCACAAGGTGTAGGTGTAGGTGTTACTGGAGATATGCTGAATAAAAGACCAATAGATTATAATCCAGCAACTAAAGAAGTGACTTGGCAGATCGATGTAAATGGAATAGGCATAAGAGTTAATGATGCTAAAGTTAAGGAATATGTAGACAGCAATCAAGAATATGTATCGGGCTCTTTTTCTGTTAACAATAATCCAAGTGCAGCAATTACTGAAGTGGTATCAGATAAGCAGCCTCAATATCCTAAAGCATATGAAATTAGTTTAGGAAATATAACCGGTGCTCAAAGTATCACTCTAAAAACTAAGGTTATAAATCAAGACCTTATCTATAATAATAAAAATAGTTCTGTTAGTAACTTCTGCAAATTAACTGGAAGTAATATAAGAGAGTATACTGGATCAGCTAATAAAAGTTTTAATACTACTTTGATCACTAAAAATGGTACCTATGATTACATCAATCGCGAAATTACATGGACTATTGATGTAAATTCAGCTAAAATGCCAATAGATGCAGCTAAGGTAATAGATAATGTAAACCCTGGACAAGAATATGTGGAAAATTCATTTTCTATATCACGTACTGCTGGAAGTATAGATTCATCACTTCCGTCAAATGGATTTTCATATGTGCAGACAGATTCTGGTGATAAAGGACAAGGTGGAGTTCTTACTTATGATTTTGGTGGAACAATTAGTGATAGTTATAAAATAACCTTTAAGACTAAAATTTCATCAAATTCAGAATTTGATCAAAATACGGATAAAACTATTACAAATGAAGCTAAATTAGGAACATCTAGTACTAATAAGGAGATTAAAGCGGTAAAGAATGTAACTATTAAAAATTACTTAGTCAGTAAAGACTTTGCTTACAATTCTGGAGATGATTTTATAACTTGGAAAATAAACATAAATAAAAATAATGCACCTTTAGATGCAATAAAAGTTATAGATACATTACCAGATGGCTTACAAATTAATATGGATTCTGTAAATTTATATGAAGTTCATTTTGATAACAATGGAAATGAGATTGTAGGTTCAAGAACAGTAATTAGTTCTGGCTATACTAAAGCCTATGATTTTGATACTAGAGACTTTGTATTAGAATATCCTAATTCAAATAGTAAATCATATTTAATTATTTTCGATACTGTAGTTAAAGCATCTGGAAAAACTTTTTCAAATAGTGTAAAACTTGAATCAGGTATTAGTGGAAGTGTTAATACTTCAACCAAAGTAAGCAGTCAAGTTTCTTTCCAAGAAGATGTTGGTGGCGGGGGTGCATCATTAACTTCTGGAGCCATTGTAATAACAAAGGTAGATAAAGATAATAAACCATTAAGCGGGGCTCAATTTGCTTTAATAAAAGATGGAAATACAGTTCAAGTTTCAGAACCTACAGGTAATGATGGGAAGGCTAGATTTAAGAAAATAGCTTTTGGAAAAGAATATATAGTAAAAGAAATAAAAGCGCCTTATGGATACAAATTAAGTGATGAAGAATATAAGTTTACTATTACCAATTCAGGTACAGCATCTGGAAATTTGAAACAATATAGTTTTGTAAATGAAAAATTTATAAAAAATATTGAATTTCAAAAGACAGGTGAAGATGATAAACTTTTAAAAAGTGCTGAATTTAAATTATATGCAGCAACTGACACAAGTTTTTCAAATCCATTAAAGACTGCTGTAAGTGATGAAAATGGATTAGTAAAATTTCAGGGAGTAGAACTTGGAAGTTACAAAATAAAAGAAACAAAAGCTCCAGAAGGTTATTTATTATCTAACCAAATAATAAATGTAACTGTAGATGGAACAGGAAACTCAGGAGACACTGTAAAAACAGATCCATATATAATTAAAGATGAGTCAATAAAAAGATCTATTCAATTATATAAAAAATCTAATTTAAATCAGCCATTATTTGGAGCAGCATTTAGTTTGTATAAAGAAAGTGATACAGAGTTTAAAAATCCAATACAGACCCAAATTAGTGGTACACAAGGTCTTGTTGTTTTTAAAAATGTTCCTTATGGAAACTATGTAATAAAGGAAACAGTTGCACCAGTAGGATATGTTATCAGCAATACTAAAATAACAGCTGCTGTTGATAATACTGGTAACATTTCTGATGTTGTAAAAGCAAATCCTTATGAAATTGAAAATGAAACAGCTCCAGTATTACCAGCCTTAGTGGCAAAAGACATAAAATTAATTAAAAAATCAGAAGATGACAAAGTCCTAAAAGGAGCAGAGTTTAGTTTATACAAGCTTGATGATATCAACTTTGCAAATCCATTAAAAACTGCGTTAAGTGATGAAAATGGATTAGTAAGTTTTGAAAAAGTACAGCCAGGAAACTATGTAATAAAAGAAACAAAAGCACCAAAGGGATATGAAATATCAGATAATCCATTAAATATAGTAGAAGGCTATTTTGTAGAAAATGAAATTACTACAATAGATGCTGGAACAGTTATAGATACTAAAAAAGAAGTGACTTCATCTGGAATAGTTAAGAATGAAGATGGAAAGATTATTAATGAATTAAAACCTACTGTAACTGAAGAGAATGATGGAAGTAAGACAGTAAAAGTAAAAAAAGATGAGTCAATAGTTTTCGTTGATAAAAATGGAAATAAAAATCCAATATCTGATTCATCAAAAATAGAATTTTCTTCTGATAAGGTAAAGATAGATGAAAATGGAAATGTTACTATTAAGGATTTAAAAGATGGGGATAATGAAAAATCAAAAATATATTTTGATCTTGGAAATGGAAAGAAAATTGTTATTGGAACTATTGACGTAAATGTATCTAATGATGGAAATGTAAATGTGGTAATTGAGTTAATTGACCCATATGGTAAAATTACAGATTCGGTTACAGAAGATCCTATCGAAGGAGCTAAAGTAATATTATATTATGCAGATACAAAAAGAAACAGGGAGTCAGGTAAAAAACCGAATACAGTTGTAGAACTTCCACTTATACCAGGGTTTAAACCTAACGATAATAGAAATCCTCAAAATAGTGATAAGGATGGAGACTATGCAATGATGGTATATCCTTATACTGATTACTATATAGTAGCAACTAAGGATGGATATAAAAGATATACAAGTCCTACAATTTCAGTAGAAGATGAAATTGTAAAACATGATATTAAAATGGATAGAATAAAAAAATCATCTTCTTCTGGACATACAAGTGGCAGTGAAGATGATACAAATGATAGTGATAGCAGTAGTTCTGTAGACAATAGCAGCAATAATGTTGTGGATAATGGCAAAAACAATGCTGTAGATAATGTCAACAATAATATTGTAGATAATGGCAATAATAATGCTGTAGCTAAAGACGCTGTAGATAATAAAAATGCTAATGTGGAAACTAAAGCTAATGTAAATAATAAGAAGCAAGCTGAAAAATTACCACAAGCAGGAAGCTTTATAGATTTCCTTGTTTTGATAGTTTTAGGTTTAGTATTTATAGTATTGGGATTTACTTTAAGATTCAAAAAGAAGTTTATTTAAAAGAAAATTAGTGGTAATATAAAAATATATTACTAAAATTGGAGCAAATGCACTAAATTAATTATTAGTGTATTGCTCCTTTTAAATATAAAATTATATTAGTGTTATTGGGAGGAGAAATAAGGTATGGAAATTAAAGCAGTAAAATTATATGAAAATGGATTTATGGCACAGGATTTTGCTTTTGGAGGAAGTAGTGATAAAGGAGCATTAGATACATCTAAGACTTACCCATCTAGTCTTCAAAATTATCTTATAGATACAGGCTCAGAAGTAATATTAATTGATACAGGAGTTCCAAAAGAAACTCCAGATACACCACCTAAAGAGGGGCAAAAAATCTATCAAGGTAAGAAAATTAATGATTATGTTTCTGCACTAAGAGAGCTTGGATATAAACCTGAACAGGTTACTAAAATTTTATTAACTCATAAACATCCAGATCATTCTGGAGAATTAAGAAGTTTTCCTAATGCTAAAATTTATCTTTCATCTGCAGAAGCTGATTCCCTAAAGTTAAGTGAAGATAATATAGTAAGAGTAGAATTTAATAGTGGTAAATATTGTAATTTTGAGCTTAGTCAAAAAATTATAGATGGAGTATACTTAATTTCAGCACCAGGACATACTACTGGAAATAGTATTATAATTGTAGAAAAAGATAATATATTCTATATGATACATGGAGATGTTACTTATACAGATGCGGCCCTTATAGAAAATAAATTATCTATTGTATTTGAAGATAAAGAAGCTGCTAAATTGACTCTTGAAAAGGTTAGAGAATTTATTAAAAACAATCCAACAGTATATGTTTCTACTCATACTCCAGAAGGAATTATAAATCTTGAGGAAAAGAGAATTATGAAGTTATAGAAATTATAATTAACATAAATTAAAAATTATCACTTTAAATTTATTAATTTTAGTAATCATTTAAATATTCTATAGGAGAATAAACATGATAAAAAAAAACTTGGATAAAATACTAATATTCTTTGGATGCATTATTATAATATCAGCTATTACAATAAAGGTCACTACAAATTATAAGCAAAAGAAGTTAATAGATGATTATAATAATTATATATTGAATATGCAAAAAGAAGATTCAGAATTTAATAAAATTGAAGAAACTAATAATTCTTCTCAAAATGAAGCTGTTAAAGATGAATCTGAAGATAATAAATTAGAAAATACAATTGGAATACTTAGTATACCCAAAATAGATTTAAAGGTAGCAATTGGGCAAGGGGTTGATAATGAAACCTTAAAATACTCAGTAGGACACTTTCAAGAAACTGCACTTCCAGGTGGAAATGGAAATTTTTGTTTAATAGGTCATAGAAGCTATACTTATGGACAGTTTTTTAATAGACTAGATGAAATAAGTAGTGGAGACGAAATAATAGTTAATGCCAATAATAAAGAATATAAATACAAGGTTACTAATATTAAAGTTGTAGAGCCAGAAGAAGTATCAGTATTAAATCAAACAGATGATTCAGAGATAACTTTAATAACATGCACACCAATAAGAATAGCTACTCATAGATTAATAGTTAAAGGAGAATTAGAATAAGCCAGTACAACATTGAAATATTAAATTAATTTAAGCATACTAATTGATATTAATAATAATGTATTGGGGTGACACTAAATGCGACGTAAAATTGTGGATCGGTTAATTAAGTGGAAAGACAATAAAAATAGAAAGACTTTAATACTTCAAAGAGCAAGGCAGGTTGGAAAAACATATTCAGTTCTTTTATCTGCAAGACCTAGAATAGCACTTAAGTATGTTTTATTTCCAATACTTTATTTCATTTCTGTCACATCTGTGAGCCATAATAGCTATTCCTCCAGTTACAGAAGATTTTAATTTATTATTACTATTTATATATTGAAATCCACTTTTTGTAGTTTTGTTTTTGAACGAATTCCATATTTGGCACAAATATCACCCTGGAAACCTAAACCAGATAAATAATCTTTTACAGCTAGTAACTCTTTAGAATATCTTTTATTCCCTGTCATCGTAAAAGCTTTTATACCAATACTGGTATAGTTACGGACCCACTGACGAAAAGATTCTGCTGAAATCCCCATTGAAGATGAAATATAACGCATACTATCCTTGCCATCAAGATATTCTCGAACATATTTAATTTTTTTCTCAACACTAAGGCTATGTTTTTTGTACATAAAAAATGTTCATCTTATGATTGATAGTTATTTGTAATGTTATATATATGAGTATATAAGTAAAATGAGAATATGTTATTGATAATAATAATTTCATTATAAAGAATAATAGGTGGTAAATTATTAACTGATCTACCGCCTATTTATTGTTGATTTGAGATAAGAAGTTGTGACTATAATATTATTGGTAGATTTTACTAATTTATACTATGGATTAATTAAGTTTTATGTCATATAATATTTCCGGAAGAACATTAAGGTGGTGATTATATTTTATGAATGATGTAAATATAGACACAATCAGAGATGCAATAAAAAGCCTTCCGGAAGAGGAACAAGAAATAATATTACATTCGACAGAAATATTTGAAGGTGAAGAATATACTATTAGAGTATAATAGATTCGCAGCACTTACTAACTATACAATGAATGGACTTATGCGTGCTTTTACAATTATTCAACTTACTATATTGCCTATGACTCTTGTTAGTGGACTTTTTCATGTGAAAGTTGAGTATTATAACTTATAATTCCTTCAATAATATATCCTTAATAGATAGCCTAGGTCTTGGTAACGGATTATAACTTGGATAACCGATTGGTAATAGTGCAATAACTTCATAATCTTCATTAAGATTGACTAATTTTCTAACATTTTCTCGATCAACAAAACCAACCCAACAACTTCCCAGCCCTAAATCAACTGCTTTTAGTGTCATATGATCAATTGCAATTGCAGCATGTTGCCACGTATAGTATTTATCTATTTCTGGATTAGCCATTCTTTCCACTTTACCATCTTTCTCAAAGTTATACATTTGTTGCTTTGTTTCTTGATAGAAATCTTTGAAGGCTCCGATATTTTTTAATTCTAAAAATTTTTCTCCTTGTTTCAACCATGCTTTTTTGTATGTACAACAGACAATTACAACTGGTGCATTTTTTACAAAAGGTACAGTGTATTCATTTAGTTTTTCTTTCACTTCAGAACTCTTAATTACTACATATCTGGTAGACTGTATATTTGATACAGATGGAGCAAGTCGCCCTGCTTCAATAATTTCCTGAATATATTTATCAGGTACAGGTTGTGCTTTAAATTTCCTAATACTCCTTCGTGTTTTTATAACTTCATTAAAATCCACAAAAAATCACCTCTTTTAAAAATTCAATTATTATTTACATTAATTTTAAGTAATAAGTTTTTTAAAAAATTCACTATACTTTTGTTAGTTGCATACTTATAGTTAGAATTATACGAAAATTCATTTACTATTGTCAAGTGTATATTGTAAAATGTAGCTGAGGTGATTTTTAAATGGCAATAACTCGAATATGTAACAAATATAAATCTGCTTTCAATATATTAGGTAAAAAATGGACTGGTCTTATTTTAAGGGTTCTACAGGAAGGACCTATGAAGTTTACAGATATTTCTAACTTAATCCCTGAAATGAGTGATAAAATGTTGGGTGAACGTTTTAGGGAACTGGAAACACAAGGTTTGATTACTCGTAAAGTTTATTCTACAATACCCGTTCGGATTGAATATGAGTTAACTGATAAAGGAAAAGGATTAAAACCTGCCCTTGATGAGATTCAAGAATGGGCTGAGACATGGATTTAATTAGAAATTCCTGATTAATTCCCAGCTAAGTGCTGAATCAATATAATTCGGTATTATCTACCATCTACATATAAGCTAGTATTCAACAAAGGACATAGCAATATTTTTAAGGAAAAGCAATTTATATCTTTACTTAAGGAGAAAAACATTACAAGTATTGTTATTTGCAGGATTTATTACTAATGGATGTATAAAAGTAGCTTGTCTAGATGCAAAACACAAAGAGTTTTCTGTGATATTAATTAGTGAGAGGTATAGTACATTTCATAAGGATGGAGAGAATATTGTTAGCTATTGGAATATATACTTACGATGAAGGAATTCAGGTAATTTCTTATATATGTAAATTAATTTGCATATATAAGAAATTGTACATCAACATAAGAAGTATTTAAATTAAGGCATTTCTTTTTTGTTGCCAAAAACCAATTAATAGTATCATAACTTTTCAGTATTGACACCACAATTTTAATGACGTAAAATAAGGGTATAGAGTGGTGTTAAAACTTAGTGTCAAAACATCTTTTGAAATGCGAGGTTATGATATATGATTTATGGTTATGCTAGGGTATCAACTAAGGGTCAATTAGATGGCAATAGCATTGAGGAACAATCAACTAAAATATTAGATAGATATCCAAATGCTAAGATAGTTGAAGAGAGTTATTCAGGTGCAAAGGAAAGAGATATATTTAACAAGGTGTTAGAGGAATTACAACAAGATGATCTCTTAGTAGTGACTAAGCTGGATAGATTCTGCAGAACAACTAAAGAGGGGTTACAGTATATTGATATGCTTATGAGTAAAGGAGTTAAGATACATATACTTAATATGGGGCTTATAGAAGATACCCCAATGGGAAGATTGATAGTAACTAATCTATTAGCTTTTGCAGAATTTGAGAGAGCCATGATAATAGAACGTACTCAAAGTGGTAAGGCAATAGCAAAGACTAAAGAAGGATTTAAAGAAGGCAGACCAAAATCATATACAGATAAGCAATTAGACTATGCGTTGAATTTGTTATCAATTAATGGTGGAGATAAGAGTTACAATGAGGTTGCAGAGATCACAGGAATATCTAAAAGTACATTAATAAGAGAAAATAATAAACGTAGAGCTGGTGCATAGATTTAAAAATTAAATATTTAAGTACCCCACTTATAATAGTGGAAAGCATTAAGAATTTAATGGCTGCGGGAAGTATTTAGGTTACTAACTAAAAGTATGAAACCTATTTATTATCGTGGTTTTTTTATTTTATTTAAATATAGTTAGGAGAGATTGCAAATGAATGAATTATTAACCATTACAGATGTATCTAAAAAATTAAAACTTAATAGGACAGATACATATTCACTCGTTAATAAAGGATTACTTAAAGCAACTAAGCTAGGAAGTCTTAAAGTTGCATCGAGTGAATTAGACAGATTTATTAATTGGAGCATTGGAAAGGAACTATCAGATTTGAAAAACCCAAAAAACTTAATTTAATAAGAAAGCCTAGATATAAGAAGCAATTAAATGCTCTATATTTATAGATTGAACATAAGGGGGCGAGAAAATGAGTAATGAAGAATTAGTATTGCTATATCAACAAGGAGATAAACAAGCCTTAGAAAGACTTATTGAGAATAATAAAGGTATTGTAAATAAGATAGTCAATAAATTCTATGTAGGTAAGATAAATTCAGTAGATAGAGATGATTTAGACCAGGAAGGAATCATAGGATTAATGATGGCAGCACAGAAATATCATTTAAATAAAGAAGATAAAGCAAGTTTTAGTACTTATGCTTTTTACTGGATATATCAAAGAGTTAATAGATTTATAAGAAATACAAATACAAATGATGAAACTAGCCTTAATATTCAAATAGGTGAGGAAGAAGATGCTGAGTTATTAGATATTATAGATAGCCATGATAATAGCATGGAAATTATAGAGGATAAATATACTTTAAACAACTAAGAAACGAACTAGAAGAGGCTATGATAAGTTCAAACACACTTGAAAGAGAGGTGTTAAAACTTCATTACGGATGGGATATGGAACCTATGAGGATAAAAGAAATAGAAGAATTGCGTAATGTTTCAGAAGTTAAAACTTCACTAATAGAAGCTAAAGCACTTAGAAAGATACACAATAGTGTATGGGGAAGAACTAGAGGTAAAAAGTATAGGGATGAAATAATAGGCCCTTATAATAATACGTATAGATCAGTAGAAAAGAAATTTGATGAAGAATTAAGAAGTTTATATGCTATGTAGGAGGTATTATGGTTAAGGCTAAAGATATACTAAGTATAAAAGATAATATAATCAAATATAAAGCTGAGTTAGATAAAGAGAGTGACTTAATAAAAACATTGAAACTACAACGGAAGATTAGAGAATAACAATATAGATTAATGGATGTTGAATCTCAATTATTTAATATAGAAATACGATTACGTGGGGAGGATACTCGATTATATAAAGAGATTTTTATGGACAAGTACATTAATGGATTAACAGCCAAGCAGTTGGTTAATAAATATAAAATATCAAGGTCAACAATATATAAAATATTAAACAGGGCTAAAGCTGCATTTGAAAACCAGGAATTAAAGTTGTAAATAATAGTATATATGCAGCCTATAATATTAATAGTTGCTATAAATAAAGAGTAACATCTCATACGGGGAATATGAATGTTACTCTTAAGTATTATAAGGGGTAAATATTTATGAAAAAAGTTTCTATTACTGTTTATGTTTTTATTATAGTGGGTTATTGTGTCAGAATAATGGCAAATTTTAATTACAATGTGTAGATTTTATATAGTAAAGTGAATAAAAAAAGATATTTGAAAAGTGCTTAGTAAGAAATATATACATTTCCTTTCCCAACTATTGCTACTCTAAAGTTTGGAGGAAGAGTTAACACATACTTCGGAGAATTAGGTTCCATACGAATAGATTCGTATAAAGAGTGTGTTTCATCAAAAACAAGCGCATAAACATTATCAGTACTAGAAATATTTTGAATATTATAATGATCTTTTGAAGGCAGATTTAAATCAGATGGTTTATAAAAGCCTTCCTTAAAGATATTGCCTATAGCTAAAGGCATTAAGGTAATCATATTAAATGATAAAAATAATACAACTAAATTGAAACAAAAAAATTTTTTATTATAATTTCCTCCTCAGCTTTGTTTATAAAATAAATATTTAATTTTATTTGAAAAAAATATTCCGTTAAAATAATAAATATATTTTCTATAATTATGCTTCAGAGATAGATACATCACCATTATCAACTATTAATATTTTATAATCTGGTTTAAGAGGGAATAAATCATATTTGGATGATTGAGCTTCCAAACGTAAAGATTGTTGTACAACATTATTTTCATTAAAAATGAGCACAAAAACACTATCGTCGGAAGATAAATTTTGCATTTTATAAGTTTTATATAAACCTTCTTTAATACCACCAATTTGTGCTAAAGGGGCAATAAACACAGTATTAAATAATAAACATAATAAGACTACGAATAGAATAGTAAATTTTTTCATTAATATAGTTTTCCTTTCAATTTTACTTTTTGTAGTAAATATAAAATTATATATAGTTTAATAAATTGAGTTATAATGTTAACTCAAATAATTAGTAGAAAGGGTATCTTAAAAGTTTAGGAATTTAAATAAATTTATTATGATATTTTTATTAATATAGTACTTCAAATTCAAAATAATATATTCAAAGAATTATATGATGAGGTAATTAGAATAAAGTAATACGTAATTCTAAATTCTTTAGAAAATTAAAATAAAAAAATGATCTTTGAAAGCTGAATAATACGGTGTTAGTAAAGTAAATAATGCAATATGCTTTACTAATAATTGAAAAATATCTTTAATACAGATATAATTGTAGGTATAAAGGGAGGCATATTTATGTTAATAACAATGAGATTGAAGGAGTTCAAGTCGTTGGATTCTCAAGAATTAGGACAAACGTGTTTTCAACCTATGATTCAAGCTTATAAAAGTAAAATGACGCAACAACATAGTGGTGATGATGCCACATTTAAATCGCAGTTTTATAAGCAATTAACCCAAGGACAACAAGCGTTGTTCACATTCTTTGTGTATTATGCTCATGCAACTAAATCTACTTCTGAATTTTATTGGTTTAGTAATTATTTTAAAAAATCGTCAATTTTGGTGGGGATCAAAGATGGATTGAAATTTTTTAAGGATAATAAAATGATTCAAATTATTGAAGAGTTAGAAGTTATTCTTGAATCAAGAGATGTTAGGGAATCTATGACAATGGAAGAAGATTCTTATAGTAACCTTGAGAAAAATCCTGAGATTCTCAAATCCATTAGCCAGATTCATACAATGTTTAACAAAATTGCTCCTACAACACTAAAACTGATTGGAGCATATATCAAAAACAATCCACATGAGTTTGTGCAGTTTGAGGAGTGAAATTATTTCTATATAGAACATTAAAATACAATATTTAACTTATATGCAATCATAGAAATTAAATAATTTATAAAACACCGTATTATGTCAATTAAGACTTCTACGGTGTTTTTTTATTCGTCATACTACTAACAGATGCAGCAGCAGAACCTGGACAAAAATAAAAACCGGTGATTGAATTTAGAGCTGCATCCACTGTAAAAAATGTTCTTTGAAAATTGAATAGTGTGATATTCATAAAATAGGTTGAAATTTTAAAAAGTATATTGTTTTTTATTTTAAAGCATTATATGATGAGTTTGGACATCGATGTACTAAATAATGGGAGAATGATTAATTGTGATATATAAAGAATATAACATGATTTTTAAAAGAAAGTCTTTTAGAAAATTTAATGATGCCCTTAAGCTGACTCATGAAGAATTAAGGGATATTGATGAGAAAATTAAAAAATTAATACCTCTTATGGATAATATAGAGGTTAAATATCAGATTGTCCCAAGAGAAAAAACAACCTGTAAACGAGGGGAATATTGTTTACTCATTTATAGTGAAGAAAAAACAAATTTTTTATTGAACATTGGATATATGTTTGAACAATTAGATTTATATCTGGCGTTTAAAGATATTGGGGTATGCTGGTACGGCATGGGAAAGACATCAGAAGAAGAATATAAAAACTTGAAATTTGTGATTATGATGGCTCTCGGTAAAAGCCAGCCGAGTGAATTTAGGAAAGACTATACAAAATGCAGAAGAAAAGAAACACAGGAAATTTGGACTGGCAATTCAGGATTGGAAATGATTACTGAAGTTGTAAAATATGCTCCAAGCGCTTGTAATACACAACCATGGAGAGTTGTTTGTGAAAATAATAAATTGAAAATATATCGGACAACAAGTATTAAATCTATTATGCCTAAAGAGAAAGTACCATTTTACAATTCAATTGATATGGGAATTTTTCTATATTTTTTAGAAGTAGCTTTACTTTATAATAATATTCTTTTTCAGAAGTCTTTTTGTAAGGAGGAAAATGAATCTAATTTAATACCTATTGCAGTATATAATTTACAATTGAGATAGAGAGTTTTAAAAAGTAAATAATAATTTTAAATATCACATTATTCAAAATAATAAATGAATTTTGTGATATTTTTTATTACACAATTCTAAAACCAAGTAAAGAAATACTTTAGTAAAGATATACATGGCGTAAGCGCTTCAAAATGGTTATTAACGGATAAAAGTATTAAAAATTGTCAACTGATAAAAATGATGTGGATACCTATAATAAGATATCAATTGATTAAATATAAGAATAGTCCAGATGATAAAACATTAGAAGAATACTTCATGAAAAGAGATGAAAAAGAATTTAAGAGAAACAATATTTTGAGTAGACAAAAATTAGCTAAGAAATGTAAATATCAATGTAGAATTTGCAATCAATCATTATTCAGTGAAGAAAATCTAAAAATAAACAAAATCGTACCCAAGGTACTTGGCGGAAAAGACGTTTATCGAAACTTTGAGATATTACATGAAAATTGCTATGACCAACATCAAAAATTATTAATAAAATATGGTGGAAATAGCCAACTTAGTAAAATTAAAAAGTTTTATTACGACAGACAGATAGAGCCATTCAAGCGTTTTAAATATAACTGTTAGGAGAAATGAGGGCTTAGCCGTATGTGGTGAAAGTCACAAGTACGGTTCTTAGGAGGGAAAGAAGCTGAGAGGTTTCCGATCTAGCCGATATTCGTGGAGGTTTAATGTATGAAAGTTACAATTGAATTTGAAGGTATAACAAAAGATGAATTAATAAAACTTCAACATAAAATTCTCATATGCTTATGCAAAGAATATCCAGATAAGATTTTAGAAACAACTTTTATAGAGGATGGACTTAAAAAAGAAATATGTGGAGTTGAATTTGAAGAAATTTAACTTCGCATTCCTAATTGGCTAAGTAGTTTGTAAATTTGACGTAGTAAAGTATGAAAATGTTCTTTGAAAATTGAATAATATGGTTACTTCTTATCAAATGTAAAGAAATAATAATTTAAATTCATAGAAATATGATATAATTGCTGTAAACTAATACTAAATTATAGGGAATTAGAAAGGAGTTTTATTATGTCAAGAAAAGCTTTTAGTGCTGAGGGGGCTGTTTCTGTTGGACCTTACTCTCATGCGGTTGAATCTGGTGAATTGATATTCCTATCCGGACAGACCCCAATTGAATCCCAAACAGGAAAACTTGTCGAGGGAGATGTTGTGGCTCAGACGGAGCAATGTTTTAAAAATTTATTTAATGTATTGAAGGCAGCCAGTTTAATACCAGATGACGTTGAAAAAGTAAATGTATTTTTAACTGACATGAATGATTTTGCAGCAATGAATACAGTTTACTCAAAACATTTTTCTTCACCTTATCCAGCACGAACTACTATCGGAGTTGCTGCATTACCCCTTGGTGCCCGAATAGAAATTGAAATGGTTGCTCGTAGAAGCAAATAGACATAAAACAAACATCATAACTACAAGAATTGGAAATATATTATGATTTTGTTGCATAAATTTTTATAATATGTACAAGCAAAAATAAATAATGGATTAAAATAGCGCATTATTCGGAATGAAAATGTGCTATTTTGTTGCATAATTCTACATGCTAAAGGGAGAGTAATGAGCAAAAAATAAGGATAAAAACATAGCTTATATTTCTAATGAAAAAGTTGAAATTGATATGTGATCCTACGTAATACTACAATGGCAAGCAGTTTATGTAAATTTGACGCAGTAATTATAGAAATGTTCTTTGAAAACTGAATAATGCGATATTTACAAAATATGCTATAATTAATTCAATATAATCACTACTTCTTGCACCTCTCTTAATGTTTCTTCTTTTAAATCTTTTGTATAACTTCTACCTTTCATAACTTACCTCCAATCACTTTCTACATTATAATAAATATATAGGCGACTGTACAAATAACTTTAGGGGCTTATGAGAAACGATATTTTTGTGCATGAAATGTCGGATAGACAACTTTTTTTATGTGTAAACTAAATATAGAGAGGAGCGATTTTATGGATTGGCTTGAAAGAATGAATAAGGCATTGGATTACATTGAAAATAATCTTGATAATAAGATAGACTACACAAAGATTGCGCAAACTGCTTATTGTTCGGAATATCATTTTTCGAGAATGTTTTCATCTATTGCAGGCATATCACTTTCGGAATACATTAGACGTAGAAGATTAACGCGTGCAGCATTTGAAATTCAAAAAAATGATATTCGAATTATTGATGTTGCAGTTAAATATGGATACGAATCTGCTGATGCGTTTTCGCGGGCTTTCCGGAAGATACATGGAATAAAGCCATCGGATGCTCGCCACAATGGGGTTCAACTAAAAGCTTATCCAAGAATCTCCTTTCAAATTTCAATTAAGGGAGATATGGAAATGGAGTACAGAATTGAAAATATCGATTTTGAATTGAGAATTGTAGGAAAAAGCAAACCAGTAAAAACAAGAAGAGCATTTAAAACTATTCCTACATTTTGGAACAATGCAAAAAAAGATGGATTTATGCAAGAATTGATTGATATGTCATGGGAAAAACCAAAATGTATACTGGAAAGTATTCTTGGCGTTTGTGGAAAAGAAGCCACCATTATGGATGAAGAATTTGATTACTTTATGGGAGTAAGGTATGATGGTGAAGCTCCGATTGGCATGGAAACTATTATTATTCCACCAAGTACATGGGCAGTTTTTCCCAATATTACAGATGCATGGAAGCGTTTATATTCTGAATGGATTCCTACCTCTGGATACGAATTTGATAACTTACCATGCATTGAATGTTTTTACGGACCAAAACATAAACCAAGACACGAATTATGGGTTCCTGTTATTCCACAATAACTTATTAATATAGGATTATAATTGTAGTAACTGGTTGAGTTGATGTTCAATATATTCTTAATATATAAGTTCTAATAAAGTTTCTACATCTTAATACATAGCCTGTCTATTGTTCGAGTAGGAACTTTATTTATTGCTTCAATGAAATTTTGTACAGTAACTCTAATACCAACCAAACTTTTAAAGAATGCATTATTTACTACTGATGATTTTAACCATCCCCATAACCCCTAGTATAATATTGATATAGCCACTAAAGGCTTTCTTTTCTTAATAAATTTCTAAAATAAGTAGCTAAAGCTGTAAATTTGACGTAGTAATTATAGAAATGTTCTTTGAAAACTGAATAGTGTTATATTTACAAAATATGTTATAATTAACCAAAAGATAAATAGGAATTTATCGAGGAGGGATATTTTTTGAATAGTAATATTATATTTAGAGATATTGAAAAATCAGATACAGAATCTTTATGGAATATGATGAATCAATTAGATTATGAAACAAAGTTCATGATGTATGAACCAGGTGAAAGAAGTAAAAACTTATCTAGACTTCAAGAAAATGTGAATAGTGCTGTTGATGAAAATAATTTATTTTTTGCAGCAGTAGACGGGAGCGAAATTATAGGATATATTTCAGCACAGATGGGAAATGTAAAAAGGGAACAACATAGTGCATATATAGTAGTTGGTATAAGAGAAAAATATCGTAATCAGGGAATTGGTACAGAATTTTTTAAAAAGTTGCATGAGTGGGCGTTGGAAAAGAGAATTGTAAGGCTTGGATTAACTGTAATTTGTACTAATGAAGCAGCTTTAAATTTATATAAAAAAAGTGGTTTTGAAATAGAGGGTACGAAAAGAAAATCAATGTATATAGATGGAGAATATGTAGATGAATATTATATGTCTAAAATAATTAGATGATAGAAAATTTGTAAGTTCTAAAAATATCGTAAGAAATGCCGTGTTTGTGTCGTTTCCACAGCACGATATTTTTGTTATTATTTCATTCTTTAGGAAATTATATTATTGGACAATCTGTGGATAACTAATAAAATATAGATATTATGATGGAAGAGAAAATAACAGTAAAAGATATATTAAAAGATAACTATAATAATTTTAGAAATAAATATTGGGATAAAGTACCGAAAGATATGCGAAAGCATATTGATGAAGCAGTAAGTAAGGCTTTAAAGTGTAGTGATATTAAGTATGGATTTGCAGAATATAAGTGTGAAACATGTGGAGAGATATATTAAAAAATTCAATGAACTTATAATGAAATCTGTAAATTAATAAGAAGCAAAGGCTTTCTATGGTAAAAGATATCACAGAAAGCCATTTTAATGTAAAAAAATATATATGGAAAAGTAAGTGATAAAACTCAGAACTACATTTTATTTTAAAATTCTCATGTACAAAAGTATTGTAAATAAATACAAAAATTAACATGAAAATAACATAATATATGCATAAGAAACAAAGGCATTCATGTAAAATAGAAAATAATATAAATAGTTATTGGAAGGGGCTATCAAAATGAAATTAGATCTACTAAAAAATGAAGAAAAACAAATGAATTTGATTATGTTTTTAGTTAATGTCACAATACCATTTGTAGCTTTTGTCTTTGTAAAAAATTTTCTAGATGGAGACATAAAAGATGCAATAATATTTGTAATGGCAATAGGGGCAATAATAATAAAAGTTTTTGAGAAGTTACTTAAAAAATATGCAAAATATTTTTACGTATCAATTATGCCGATCTCTGGAGCAATAACTATAGTATATGCTGGTGATGGAAGGTTTGGAGCCATGACTCAGGCATATTTTCTTATATTAATTTTATCTATTGCTTATTATGATAAAACTGTAGTAATTATAAATTCGATTATGACTATAGCCGTAAATGTAATATTTGCAATAATATATCCACAGCAATTCCTGATCATGGATAAACTAGCAGTTTGGATATACATTTTGCTAGAGTTTATTTTGGCAGCTGCTATAGCAAGCATCATAACGTATAGAACTTTTAAATTATTTGAAAATAGTGAAGTAAAAGAAAATAAAATATTAGGATTATTTAAGTACCAAGAAAAAATTACAGAAAATGTTAGAAAAGCATTTGACAAATTAGAAGGCACATCCAATAATATACACACGTCAATTAATCAATTCAATGAAATATCTCACCAAATTGCTAAAGCTACACAAGAAATTGCAGCAGGTTCAATCATTCAAATTGAAGAAACATCAGGAAGTTTAGAAATTTCTAATAAATTAGCTGATAATATAATAGCAACAGAAGGAAATGTTAAAGAAGCGGTTGAAAGTATGAATACATTAAAACAGAATAATGAACTAGGAATTTCATCCGTTGAAGAGCTTTCTAATAAATTTAGTGAAAATATAAGTGCAACAGAAGTTGTATTTCAGGAGATAAATAAATTATCTGAGAAGTCAAATTATATAAGTAATATTATTGACACAATTAACGGAATTGCGGAACAAACAAATTTATTAGCATTAAATGCAGCCATAGAGGCAGCAAGGGCAGGAGAATCCGGTAAGGGTTTTGCTGTAGTAGCAGATGAAATAAGGAAGCTTGCTGAACAATCATCAGATTCAACTCATAAAGTTGATAACATCTTAATTGAAATAATAAGTATTATTGAGAAGACTCAAACTACTATGATACATAATAAAAATATAGTAGAAGAATCAAATGATAAATTGGAGGTTACTGTAAATTCATTTAAAAATATTGTGGTATCTTCAAATGATATGATTGAAATAATACGCAAATTAAATAATGAATTAATAAGTATAAGAAAATTAAAGGATAATCTATTAGAATCAATGGAAAAATTATTGACTATCTCAGAACAATCAGGATCAGCTACAGAAGAGGTAAGCGCATCTACTGAAGAGCAAGCAGCTTCTGTTGAAAATGTCCTTAAGTCAATGGATGAAGTTCAAGAGATAATTAGGAATTTATCTAAAATATTAGATGAGAGTACAAAAGAAGCTTAAAAATTATTTGTATTATAGAAATGCATAAATGAAATTTTATTTATGAATATATTTTAATTATTTAAATAACGGAGGGATTGGAAGATGAAGTTCTGTAATTCTATTATTAAAGGAGTATCTTATTACCATCCAGAAAATAAAGTAGATAATAATTATTTTATAGAATATTTTGAACAACAAGGAAAAGACATTCGAAAATTATTAAAAGTCACAGGAAGAAAAAATAGATATATTTCAAATGATACAGATGAAACTATGCTTACGATGGGACTTACAGCTGTAAATGAGGTCTTAGAAAAAACTAATGTTAAACCATCTGAACTGAATTTAATAGCTTTTTCTTCGGGAACCCCAGAATATATTGCTCCATCTAATGCCATAAAAATTCATGATGCTATACGAGCTGGTCAAAAAGCCGCAGTATATGATATAAATGCAAATTGCGTAGGAATGCTTGTAGCTATGGAGCAAGTAAGTAGAATCATGAGTAGTAACTCCAACATGAAATATGGACTTATTGTTGGGGCAGATCAGCTTAACAAATACTCAAGATTTAATGAAGCTATAACTTATTCAAATTTTGGAGATTCGGCTTGTGCAATTATATTAGAAAACACCCTAGAAGATGATAGTGGATTTATAGACTCGGATTTTTACACGAATTCAAGTAATCATGATAAAATTCTTTTACCTGCTAGGGGGCTATCATCTGTTATTCATGATCAAGAATTGAAAATAAAAGACAAACTTATTAAGTGGACACCGTTTAATTTAGAAGGGGCGTTTTTTAGTGCTAAAATTTCTATAGAAGAATTGCTTTCAAGAAATAATCTTACTAAACAAGATATAAAAAAGTATTTTGTTTCACAATTTGCTAAAAAGAATATAGAACAGATTTGTTTTGAGTTAGATGAGAGTATGGATAAATTTACATTTATTGGTGATGAATTTGGATATACAGGTACTACAAGTCCTATTTTGGCTTTTGCAAAAGCCGAAGAAAATAATGAAATTTCAAGAGGCGATTACATAATATTTTGGTCAGTAGGAGCAGGCACAACTTGTTGCTGCATTTTATATAAATATTAATAAAAACATATTAAAACTTAAGTAAGTTGTGACAAGACCCAAAGAACTATTTAAGTACATAAAGTTGATATATGAAAAAATCAAAAATAAGATGAAATATGGAGTGGAGATATTTATGTATAGTAAATTAAATGGTATTAATTATGAACTTATTGAAAATTCATCAGCTAAAGAAAATTTAGTGTTTGTTCATGGCTCAGGTTGTAATAATAAATTTTTAAAACCATTGGCTAAAAAATTAAGTGAATTTAATTGCTATTTAATAGACTTGCCTGATCACGGTAAATCAGATAATAGAAATTGTAATAAGGTGGAAGATTATATTGAAGCAGTAGGAGATTTTGTAAGTAATATAGATAACGTAATCTTAGTAGGGCATTCTTTGGGTGGAACAATATGTTTAGGAGTTGCAGCTAAACATATAAAAACAGTTAAAAAAAATATTATTATAAGTTCAGGAGCTAAATTTGATAAATTAGATAAGAGAATTCATAATATGGTTGCTAATAAAAAGGTAGATTGGATATATCTAATTAAGTGCCTTGGTTTATATTTTAATGCAGATGTAATAATAGACTACTTGAATTTTGAGCCATCAAATCTCATAATTAAAGATTTTGATATAGACATACAATTAGATTTGAATGATGTCATAAGCAACATTAATATCCCAACTCTAATAATGGTGGGTAGCGATGACATACTTACATTACCAGAATATTCACATGAAATACATTCAAAAATTAAAGATTCGAAGTTAATGATTATTCCTAAATATAAGCATATGCTACCAATTGCAGATAGTGCAGGTGTAGCTAGATTAATTAAAGAATTTATATTAGGAAAGATTAATTAACAGTTTACTAATATGTATTGAATAATTAAAGAGGTGTAGCCTAAAAGTTGCTGACAAAATAATATGTATTATTCTTATATATTTATTTCTAAGATTTAATTTTGAAGATATCAATAATTTTTGCACCTAAATCATAAATTAAGATACTTCTTGATTTACTATTTAGGTACTAATTACATATTATATAACTTGACTTGTGCATTAATTTGAGAAATATTTCTATGGATATAAATCCATAGATTACTTTAATAAAATTTTATAAAAAAATAGCATAGATGCCTCCAATATGTTAGGTTTATGTT
>Ga0079104_1000561_pt1 | contig 37991 bp, 25 predicted proteins | sample MedtruBG_FD_76829 | JGI IMG/M metagenome (GOLD analysis project Ga0079104, IMG submission 76829) | Root nodule microbial communities of legume samples collected from California, USA - Medicago truncatula BG | ecosystem: Host-associated > Plants > Roots > Nodule | place: USA: California...
CGGTGCCCACCAGTACGAACCGGACAGGCTGAGCACATTACCAAACAGGTTCGGATACCGCAGCGCTACCCACGCCGAGGCCAGCCCGCCGTAGCTCGACCCCGCCAGCACCGTTTTATCTCGTTGCAGACTCAAGCCCTTACGATGCAGCCACGGCAACAGTTCGTGCGCCATAAAATCGGCAAAGCGCGGATTCGGCGGCAGCTCTGCCCCGCGTCGGGCATTGTCCAGGCTATCGATAAACACCACGTTGACCGGCGGCAGCACGTGACGCGCAATCAGGTCATCGAGCACGTTGGCAAAATGGTAATCGTCCTGATACTGCTTGCCGTCAAACAGCAAGAGCGTCCAGCGCGCAGGCTGCGATACGCGTGGGCGGTAAATTTTGATTTCGCGGGTGTTGCCGAGAAAATCGCTGTCAATCTGATGGCGCGTCAGCTGCCCGTACTGAATCGGCTTTTTCATGCGCGTTAAGGTGCAGTAACGCGACGGATCCAGCGCCAGCAGCGAATAGCGATTCCAGCGGTCGCTGGCAGGATTGAGGCTGTTGGGGTTAAACGGATCGGCCTGCGCGCTGACCAGGATTGCCCGCTGCTGCTCGTGAGGATTACCCTCGATTTTCGGCACATCGGGGGCCAACTGGTACTGCATCAGCGTGTCGGCGGGAACGACATAGCTGCGAAACCAGACGTCAGAATTGCCGAGCCGGAAAAGCGGATCGTGCTCGCCCGCAGGCGAACCGAGCAGGAACACATTCTTATGCGCCCCACGCCACAGGAACGTCACCCGTTTATGCCGGGAATCGACCGGCTCCACCAGCGGCGTGCCCTCGCGCTGGCGCGCCTGCCAGAAGGCATCCGTTGTTGCGCCGCTCTCTAGCTGTTTCGCCAGGGTTTGCAGCAGCGGGCTGGCGGGGTCCGGCTTATCGGCGCTGGAAATCGCTGACGTTTCTTTCATGCGCCACTGGAAATGCCAGCGATCGCCTTCATGACCTTGCAGCACGAGCGTGGTGGTTTGGTTTGGCGGGAGTGAGAAAAGCAGCGTTTGCGTGCCGTCCGCCGGGCCGCCTTCAATCAGGGCGCGGATCCGACGGTTGTCGCGGTCGAGTAAACGGGCATCCGTTACCCCAGAAAGCGTCGCCTGCACATAGTTTTCACCCAGCTCAGGCAGCTCAAAACAGACCTCCCCGCTGGCATCAAATTTTCCCTTTTGCTCTCCCTGAACGGAAGGTGACTCGCAGGCCACCGCCGCGGTGGGCATCGTACTTAGCCCAATCAAAAGACCACTCCATGCCATCTTCATTACGTGCTTTTTCCTGTAGAAACGGGAAAACTACGTTAATGCAAATGGGAATGGTTTTCAATATCACATAAAAAAGGGCGATATCATGCCCGGAAAGCGCATCGTCGGCGGGCAAAAAAAAAACCGCGCACTAATGCGCGCGGCTTTGGTTTTCTTTACGCCACGCACCCGGCGGCTGTTTGAAGGTGCGCGTAAATACGCGGGTAAACGTCTGCTGTGAGTCAAAACCGTACTTCAGGCAAATGTCGTACACCTTCTGATCGGTATCGCGTAATTCCTTTGCCGCAAAACTGAGTTTGCGCTCGCGAATATAGCGGCCAAGGCTCTCCCCTTTTTGCTGCAAAAACAGGCGCTGCAAATGCCATTTCGAATATCCCGCATGGCGGGCGATATCGTCAATGCGCAACGGCTGATGCAGGTTGTCGTCAATCCACTCGACGATGGTGTCAATAACCTGAGCGGAAATCGTCATACCTTCCTCCCCTTTTCTGAACTGTAAGGTGGTTATTCCCACCAGGCACGGAACTGCTGTTCACGGTTGGCAACCCATACCGGCTCGCCCTGAACCGGCGTTAACAGGCGATACTCTTTCCCTTCGCTGGCGATGCTCAACTGTTTGTACGGGTCATCCCAGGTGTGTTTCGCCAGAACAAATCGCCCCGCATGGCCCGGCAGAACTGCGCGGGCGTTGAGGTCGACCGCCGCCTGCGCGGTTTCTTCTGGCAGCATGTGAATGTATTTCCAGTCCTGGTCGTACTGGCCGTTTTCCATAATGGCTACATCAACGTGACCAAACTGCTCGCCGATAGCCTTGAAGTGCGGGCCATAGCCGCTGTCACCGCTGTAATAAATATTCTGCTCTGGCGTCACGAACATGAAACTGCCCCACAGCGTCTGGTTACGCTTCAGGCCACGGCCGGAGAAATGGCGCGCGGGAAGCACATGCACGGTCAGTTCATCGCTGATCTCGACCTGCTGCTGCCAGTCGGCTTCGGTAATGATCGCACTGTCCATCCCCCAGTAACGCAGGTGCGAACCGACGCCCAGCGGAGTGACAACGCGTTTAATCTTCGGCATCAGCGCCTTGATGGTGGCGTAATCCAGATGATCGTAATGATCGTGCGAGATAATCAGCAGATCGATTTCTGGCATCGCGGCGGCGGTCCACGGGTATTCCCCTTCAAACGCTTTATTGAGGAATGCGAACGGCGCGGCGTAGTTGCTGAACACCGGGTCAATCAGGATGCGCTTCCCGGCGAGCTGCAAATACCATGACGAATGGCCGAGCCAAATCATCACGTCCTGCTGCGCGGGTAAGCTCGCGAGATCGGTTTTGACCAGCGGCAACGGCTGATCGGGTCGCGCATTCGGATTTTTAGTGGTCAGAAATTCCCAAATCGCACGCGGCATACTTTTCTGCCCGGACCAGCTGGGCGTCGGCTGCTGGTTATGAAACTGACCGTCGTGATAGTGCGCGGAGCTTTCCACAGAATTCAACTGTGCGCCCTGCGGCGCCTTGCCGAAACCGGCATTCAACACGAACGGTAAACTCGCTGCACTGGCAATTAACATAATGACAACCACACTTAAAAGAGGACGCTGCATATCCTGGCCCGAAGACTCGCTCCATCCGGTTGGAGACGATGAGGAGAAAACTTGATCATGAGTGAGTAAGCACTCATTATAGGAAGGATGAGAAAGTCGTCAAGCCGATTTTCAATTTTTGACATTCAACATTGAAGTGCTGCAAGGGGCATGTTTCAATCGGTGTTTTTTCCAGCCTGAGAGGTAAAGTGTAGTGGCTCGTCCTAAGAGTGAAGACAAAAAACAAGCGTTACTGGAAGCCGCGACGGTCGCCATTGCTCAGCAAGGTATCGCCGCCTCTACGGCCCTGATCGCCCGCAATGCGGGGGTTGCCGAGGGAACGCTGTTTCGTTATTTCGCCACCAAAGACGACCTGTTCAACGCCCTTTACCTGCACCTGAAAAGCTCGCTGTGTGAGACGATGCTGGCGGGCATTACCGATGCCGTCACCCCGAAAGATTTCACCCGCTGTATCTGGAATAGCTACATTTCCTGGGGCGTGCGTAATCCTGTCGGCCATAAAGCGATTCGCCGTATGGCGGTCAGCGAGAAAATCACCGCTGAAACCAAGCAGCAGGTCACCGACATGTTCCCGGACCTGCACAAACTGTGTCAGCGTTCGGTGCGCAATATCTTCCTCACCACCGCGTTTCAGGCCTTTGGTGACGCGCTGTTTTTATCGCTCGCCGAAACCACCATCGAATTTGCCAGCCATGAACCTGAGCGTGCGAACGATTTAATCGCCCTCGGATTTGAAGCCATGTGGCTGGCGCTGGCTGAAGAAACCACCGCATGAATGGCGAGGCGTTAGTTAAACACGCGCACCAGTTTGCGCTGGAACTGCCCTTCACCGAGCAAACCTGGCCGTTTGGCCCGGAATACGATGTGTATCGCGTCGGCGGTAAAATCTTCATGATTGCCATGACCCTGCGTGGCAAACCGCTTATCAACCTGAAAGCGGACCCGCAAAAAGCCCTGCTGCATCAGGAAATTTATAAAAGTATTGAGCCGGGTTATCACATGAACAAAAAGCACTGGATAACCGTCTACGGCGGCGACGACATCAGCCCGGAACTGGTGGAAGACTTAATCACCGACTCCTGGCACAAGGTGGTCGATAAACTGCCGAAGCGCGACCAGAAACGCCTACGCCCACAATGATTTTCTGGCGAAAACGATAAGTGTTATCGCATTTTTGACACTTATCATTTGCCGACACTCCCTGTACTCTGCTCCCACTGAACGCGCTTAAGGCGCTGTAATCCTTGAAGGGGAGTCATCATGGACATTATTTCTGTTGCGTTAAAACGCCATTCAACCAAAGCCTTCGACGCCAGCATGAAGCTGAGCGCTGAACAGGCCGAAAACCTGAAAACCCTGTTGCAGTACAGCCCTTCCAGCACCAACTCCCAGCCGTGGCATTTCATCGTGGCCAGCACCGAAGAAGGCAAAGCGCGCGTCGCCAAATCTGCAGCCGGTGGTTTCGTGTTCAACGAACGTAAAATGCTGGATGCGTCCCACGTGGTGGTGTTCTGCGCCAAAACGGCGATGGACGATGCCTGGCTGGAAAAAGTGGTCGATCAGGAAGAGATTGATGGCCGTTTTGCGACCCCGGAAGCGAAAGCAGGCAACCACAAAGGCCGCGTATTCTTTGCCGATTTACACCGCAAAGAGCTGAAAGATGATGCGCACTGGATGCAGAAACAGGTTTACCTCAACGTCGGTAACTTCCTGCTTGGCGTGGCCGCGATGGGCCTCGATGCCGTGCCAATTGAAGGCTTTGACGCGGCGGTGATGGACAAAGAGTTCGGCCTGACCGAGAAAGGCTTCACCAGCGTGGTGGTGGTGCCGGTTGGCCGTCACAGTGTGGAAGACTTCAACGCTGCGCTGCCGAAATCTCGCCTGCCGCAGAGCACGACCCTGACTGAAATTTAAGGCTGCTGCCCGGCCTGCGTGCTGCAGCCGGGCGCTTTCAGTACAGCTGGATCAGCGGTGATTCAACGCCGCAGGCCAACGCGTACCGCGTCAGGGTATCCAGACTGGCGCGGGTTACATTGGCTTCCATTCTCGAGACCGTCGGCGCGCTAACGCCCATGCGCTGTGCGACCTGTGAACGCGTTAAGCCCGCCTGCTCCCGCCATTGGGCCAGCATTTCACGCAATCTCTCCTGACGCACTTCGGCGTCAAATGCCGCCTGAAATCCGGGCTGCGCCAGCATTTCTGCCCGCACGTCATCCCAGTTAATGATTTTCTTGCTCATCCTGCATCTCCTTTAATCGTCTTATCGCCAGCGCCAGTTCATCACGAACTTCACCGTGCATAACTAATGTGAACATCCTGTTCTTTCTCCCGAAGAGATTAGCATATAAGGCAAATTGCATTAAAGGCTAAATGCAACCCATTGCCCGAAACGTAGCGTATCGGACAAAAGAAGTCACAACGGGTGAACAGAACGTGAAACACGCTCGAGAAAAATCGTTAAGACGAGGATTTCTGGGCAGGCAATAACTTCGCGACTCAGTCCTGCCGGGCAAACCATTCCAGCGCCCGCTCTCCGGCTTCGTCTACCGGTAAATAGACCAGCAGACGCGAACCGTTGCGCGGCGCGGAATACCAGTACATCTGTTGCAGGTTGAACGTCCCCAACTCGGGGTGGTTAATCGTTTTGATTTGATTCTCAACGCCGCGCACCTCGTAGCGTTGATGCCACAGGGCTTCGAATTCCGCAGAAGCCGCGAAGAACCGGGCCAGCTTGTTTTCCCATTCCGCTTCACCGCGATGTTCTGCCATTGCGGCACGAAAATAGGACACAAACATTGGCAGCACATCCGGGTTCGCCAGGCGGCTGCGCCAATTTTCATTGGTGAGATAAAGATAGATGCAGTTGCGGTCTTCTTCCGGGATCGTCGTGTAATCGACGCCCATCATCCGGCAAAAGCTGTCATTCCACGCGACGATATCAAAACCGGGCGTCTGGATGCTCGCGGGCTGGGGCATCAGGCTGTCGAGCATTCGGCGGGTGCCGGGGCTGATGCCTTCACACTTCGGCACCTGCAACGTTTCCAGTGGCGCCAGCCCAGCCAGCACAAACAGATGGCGCGTTTCCAGCGCGCTGCACTGCAACGCCTGCGCCACCGCCTGCATCACCACCACCGACGGATTCACTTCCCTGCCCTGCTCGAGCCACGTATACCAGGTCACGCCGACGTCGGCCAGCATCGCCACTTCTTCCCGCCGCAGGCCCGGCGTGCGGCGTCTTCCGCTGCGGGGCAAGCCGAGCCGCTGTGGATCCAGGCTTTCTCGCCGTGAACGTAAGAATGCGCCGAGCTGTTTACGGTTGTCGTCATAGCGGGTGGCTACGCGTTCAGGCTGTGTAATAAGGGACATGTCACCTCCAGCAGGGTAGTGCCAATACCAGTATAAGCAAGAACTGGTACCCGTTTATTCATTCAGCGATGCTACGTCCGATCCCTGAATGACGCAATGGAGAATCCCATGAAAACGTCTGCTGTTTCACCCGGTCGCGCCGGTCTGCTGTTGCTCTTAACCGGGCAAATGTTACCGCTGATTGATACGTCCATTACCAACGTGGCGCTGGATTCCATCACCCGTTCGCTGCACACCAGCCCGACCCAGCTGGAGCTGATTGTGGCGCTGTATGGCGTGGCCTTCGCCGTATGCCTGGCGATGGGCAGCAAGCTTGGTGACAACTACGGTCGTCGGCGCCTGTTTATGTGGGGCGTGGCGCTGTTTGGCCTGGCGTCCCTGCTGTGCGGCATGGCGAACTCGATTCATTCGCTGCTGGCGGCTCGCGTGTTACAGGGCGCGGGCGCGGCGCTGATCGTGCCGCAAATCCTTGCCACCCTGCACGTCACGCTGAAAGGCACCGCCCATGCCCGGGCGATTAGCCTGTACGGCGGCATAGGCGGAATTGCCTTTATCGTCGGGCAAATGGGTGGCGGCTGGCTGGTATCGGCGGATTTCGCCGGGCTGGGCTGGCGGAACGCCTTCTTCATTAACGTGCCAATTTGTCTGCTGGTGCTGGCGTTGAGTCATCGATACGTGCCCGAAACCCGCAGCGAAACGCCGTCGGGTATCGACTGGCCGGGCACGCTGTATCTGGCGGCGATCCTGTGCTGTCTGCTGTTCCCGATGGCGCTAGGGATGGAACTGCACTGGCCATGGGCGTTGAAGCTGATGCTGCTGGCGCTGGTGCCGCTGGTCTGGCTGATGCGCACCAGCGCGCTGGCAAAAGAGCAGCGCGGGCAAACGCCTCTTCTGCCGCCACGGCTGTTGAAACTGCCGAGCATCCGCTTTGGCGTGCTCATCGCTCTGCTGTTCTTCAGCGCCTGGTCCGGATTTATGTTTTGTATGGCGCTGACCATGCAGTCGGGCCTCGGCATGGCGCCGTGGCAGTCGGGTAACAGCTTTATCGCGCTCGGTATCGCCTACTTTGTTTCCGCGCTGTACGCCCCGAAACTGATTGCCCGCTACAGTATGGGACGCATTCTGCTCACCGGCCTGACGGTGCAAATTAGCGGTCTGCTGTTGCTGATGTTGACCTTCTGGTATTTCGGCATGCGCACCCACGCGCTGACGCTGGCCCCGGCGACTGCGCTGGTCGGCTACGGTCAGGCGCTGATTGTGAACAGCTTCTACCGGATTGGGATGCGTGATATCGACGCCCGCGATGCGGGAGCTGGCAGCGCCATTCTCAGCACTTTGCAGCAGTCGACGCTGGGCCTCGGGCCTGCGGTATTGGGCAGCGTGTTTTTGGCGCTGGCATCACAGGGCGATTATACCGCCGCCATCGTCGGGTTCCTGGCGCTGGAAGTCATCATGATGCTGATCCTCGCCGCGCTGGTGCTCAGCTACCGTCGTCATTTAAATCGCAGTCCGCTGCCGTCAATATAATCCCGGCTGATTTGCATCTTATTCTTTCAGCGGTCATTATGACCGCTGAAAGATAGGAGATGTTATGCAGGAAATTATATTAGCCCTCAAACAGTGGGGCCTTGAGATAAACCACACCACATCGCTGATTATTGTTTTCGCCATTATTATTCTGACCGCAATAATCCTCCACGTTATATTGCACCGCATCGTGCTGCGCGCCTTTGAAAAACGCGCTCAGGCCAGCCAACATTTCTGGCTGCAAATTATCACCCAGAATAAATTATTTCATCGGGTAGCGTTTACCCTGCAAGGGATCGTGGTTCAGGTTCAGGCCGCGCTGTGGCTGCAAAAAGGCAGCGACGCGTCCAGCATTCTGATCAACTGCGCCCAGCTGTGGGTGATGTTGTACACGCTGCTGGCCTTTTTCTCGCTGCTCGACGTGCTGCTGAATCTGTCGCAGAAATTCACCTTTTCCTCACAGCTGCCGCTGAAGGGCATTTTCCAGGGCGTCAAACTGGTCAGCGCGATTCTGGTTGGCATTCTGATCATTTCGCTGCTGCTGGGGCAGTCGCCGGCGATCCTGATCAGCGGCCTGGGCGCCATGGCCGCGGTATTAATGCTGGTGTTTAAAGATCCGATCCTCGGTCTGGTGGCCGGGATTCAGCTTTCTGCCAACGATATGCTGCGCCTCGGCGACTGGCTGGAAATGCCGAAATACGGTGCGGACGGCGCGGTGACCGACATCGGCCTGACCACCGTTAAAGTGCAGAACTGGGATAACACCATCACCACCATTCCGACCTGGTCGCTGGTGTCTGATTCGTTCAAAAACTGGAGCGGAATGTCCGCGTCTGGCGGACGTCGTATTAAGCGCAGCATTAATCTCGACACCACCAGCATTCATTTTCTCGATGAGCAGGAACAGCAGCGCCTGATTCAGGCCAAACTGCTGAAACCGTATATGGACAGTCGTCACCAGGAGATTAGCCAGTGGAATGAACAGCAAGGCGGCGATGAGTCGATTCTCAACCGACGTAAAATGACCAACGTCGGCACCTTCCGCGTTTATCTGAATGAATATCTGCGTAATCACCCGAGAATACGTAAAGATATGACGTTAATGGTGCGCCAGTTAGCGCCTGACGCCAACGGTTTGCCGCTGGAAATATATGCGTTCACCAACACCGTGGTGTGGGCAGAATATGAAGGGATTCAGGCCGATATATTCGACCATATTTTTGCAGTCGTGGAAGAATTTGGTTTGCGCATTCATCAGGCTCCAACCGGAAACGATATTCGCGCATTGTCAGCGGCACGCGCCTGACAATAAAACGCCCGGCGGCGTTGCATTTGCACCGGCCTACACATTCAACGTAGGCCAGGCAAGCGTAGCGCCGCCGGGCAATTAACGATTAATCAGGTACGTTTTCGCAACGTTTTAAACGCCACAAACAGGAACACCACCCACACCGGCAGCAAAATAGCCGACTGGCGCATACTGTCCATCGTCAGCATCAGACAGAAGATCATCAACAAAAACGCGATGCAGATGTAGTTGCTGGCCGGCGCCCACAGTGCGCGGAATTTCGGCACGCGACCGATACGACGCTGAGCGGCACGGAATTTCAGGTGCGCCAGACAAATCATCACCCAGTTCAGCAGCAACGTCGCCACCACCAGCGCCATCAGCAGGCCGAAAGCTTCGTGCGGCAGAATATAATTCACCAGCACCACCAGCGACGTGATCGCCCCGGAAAGCAGCAGCGAATTGACCGGCACGCCCCGACGGTTCACTCGGGTGAGAAACTTCGGCGCGTTACCCTGCACCGACAGGCCAAACAGCATCCGGCTATTGGAATAAACACCGCTGTTATAGACCGATAACGACGCCACCAGAATGACGAAGTTCAGCGCCGAGGCCACGATATTGCTGTCGAGATTGTGGAAAATCATCACAAATGGGCTGCTGTCGGAGGTGACGTTCACCCACGGATACAGCGCCAGAAGCACCACCAGCGAACCGATATAAAACAGCAGAATGCGATACACCACCTGATTCACTGCTTTCGGGATGGTGGTTTCCGGGTCGCGCGCTTCGGCGGCGGTAATGCCAATCAGCTCAAGGCCGCCAAAGGAGAACATGATCACCGCCAGCGACAGCACCAGGCCATGCCAGCCGGTAGCGAAGAAGCCACCGTGTTGCCACAGATTGTCGAAGCCCGCGTGTTCCCCGCCGTGGCCGGTAAACAGCATCCACAACCCGAAACCAATCATGCCAACAATGGCGAGCACTTTTATCAGCGCGAACCAGAACTCCGTTTCGCCGTACAGGCGCACGTTCACCATGTTCACGGCGTTGATGATAATGAAGAACGCAGCGGCCCAGATCCACGTGGGCACGTCGGGGAACCAGTACTGCATGTAAATTCCGGCGGCGGTCAGTTCTGCCATGCCGACCAGCACGAACATCACCCAGTAGTTCCAGCCGGAGAGGAAGCCGGCGAACGGTCCCCAGTATTTATACGCAAAGTGGGCAAAGGAGCCGGAAACCGGTTCTTCGACGACCATTTCGCCGAGCTGGCGCATGATCAGGAAAGCGATGATCCCGGCGATAGCGTAGCCAAGGATGACGGCGGGACCGGCCATTTGAATAGCGGGGCCGATGCCAAGAAACAGACCGGTGCCGATAGCACCGCCGAGGGCGATTAACTGGATATGGCGGTTTTGCAGGCCGCGGTGAAGCGTCGGTTGAGTTTCCGACGCAGCATCCGTTGGCGATTGGTCGGATGCCGATGACGCTTTTTTCACGTCTTTCCCCTGTAGCGTTTTTTAGAAGGGGCACCTTTTAACACTTCGACAGACGTGTCGCAAGTTTCGTCCCGGCGAGTTGCCCCGCCGGAACGAGGGTCACACTTAGAAATCGTAGCTCATAGACACCTTCACAGTGCGTGGTTCGCCCTGGAAAATGTACGTGCCGTAGCTCTCCACGCCAGACCAGTACTTCTCGTTGGTGACGTTATCCACGCCGACACGCCACACCATGTCGTTCTGGTCGGCGTTGACACGCATGCGATAACGCACGCCGAGATCGAGCGTGGTGTAGCTGTCGAGTTTCTTGGTGTTGGCCGCATCCGCGTACTGCGAACCGGTGTGGTTCACTTTCGCCGTCGCGGTCAGGCCATCGACCGGTTTGATGTCATATTCCGCACCGACCACCGCGTAGAAACGCGACACGCCAATCGCATCGTGCCCGTCGTTGGTGCCGCCTGCGGTTTTGGTCATCTCCGGATCAAGCCAGGTGGTGCTGCCGTTCAGACGCAGGCCGAGAACCGGTTCGCCAAAGACGTTCAGCTCCAGGCCACGGTTACGCTGTTCGCCGTCGAGCACGTATTTGTTGTCACTGTTAAGCAACGCCGACGGCTTTTTGATTTCGAACAGCGCCAGGGAGCCGCCCACACGTGCGTAATCGATTTTCACGCCGACTTCGTTCTGCTTCGAATGCAGAATGCCCATGCTTTGGCCGTAGTTCGACGCGCCTTTCGGGGCGTTGTCACCCGGCTGAAGCGCTTCGGTGTGGTTGGCGTACAGCGAGACTTCTTTCCACGGTTTGTAGACGATACCGTAGGTCGGCGTCCAGCGGCTTTCGGTGTAGCGCGATGTCGTGTCTTCCTGGCCGGTGGCGTTGCTGTAGTTACGCACCACCACTTTCTGGTGGCGCGCGGCGGCGGTGAACAGCACCTGGTCGTCGAAGAAGCCGAGGGTGTCGCTCAGCAGCCAGCCCTGCGTCCGGCTGCGCGAAGTGGTCAGCGGGTCAGAGTAGTTACCGCCGAAATACGCATTGTCCGGTTTCGCCACGTCGTGGTTGTCGTAGATGTTGGTGGTCGGATTGTTGGCCGACATGCGCCAGGCGGTGGCGTCAGAGCGAATCTGCGCCGAGTAGCCGACGTTAACGTTGTGAGAGATGGGGCCGGTATCGAAATTACCGCGCAGGCCGCCCATGCCGCTCCAGGCGTCGATAATGCGGTTGGTGTCGAGACGGCCGACGGTGGCGTCGCCGCTTTCATCAATCAGTTTCGGCGCGGAATAGGTCCCGGTTTCATGGGAGTGCTGGCCGCCGAACGCGGCGTAGGTGGTCCAGTTGCTGGTCAGGTCGTACTCGGCTTTGGCCATGCCGAATTCGCTTTCGATATCGCTGTAGCCCCATTTCTGGCTGTAGTTTTCGCGGGTGTCCGGTACATCAGGAATGAAATTGACGCCGCTGATATTGACGCCCATCTCGCCGCCGTGGAAGGTTTTCTTCTGGTAGCCAAGGTCGAGTGAGGTACGCAGACGGTCGCCGCGATAGTCGAGGCCGACGGACGCCAGAGTGGTACGGCGTTTATCCGCATCGATGGCGGTTTCCCCTTCCCTGTCGACGAGGTTCACGCGCACGCCGAACTGATTGTCATCGCCAAAACGACGGCCCAGATCCAGCGTGCCGCCGACCTGAGAGTCCGAGGTGTAATCCACGCCCACGCTGGCGATTGGGGTGTCTTCCGCACGTTTTGGTTCGAGGTTGATCATTCCCCCGACGCCACTGCTGGCTGCGCCGTTCAGCAGGCCATTCGCACCTTTGAAGACTTCCACGCGCTCCAGCATCTGCGTATCCATCACCTGACGCGGCACCACGCCTGACAGGCCGCCCAGGGTCATGTCGTCGCCGTCGAGCTGGAAGCCACGGATTTTATAGGTTTCGGCAAAGTTACCGTAGCCCTGCACCGCCTGCACGCTGGCGTCGTTGCTGACCACATCGGCAATGGTTTTCGCTTGCTGATCTTTTACCAGTTTGGAGGTGTAGCCGATCACGTTGAACGGCACGTCCATGGCGCTCTGTTCGCCGAGCATCCCCATGCGCCCGCCGTGGGCGACTTGCCCGTCGAGGAACGCCGGAACCAGATCGTCGCCGCCGGCTTTGAAATCACTCCCTTCGGTGGCCTGAACCACCATGGTTTCTTCGGCTTTTTTGCTGGTGTTGGCTGTGCTGTCCGCCGCAAAGGCGGAGTGTGAAACCGCGCTGATGGCGAGTGCCAGCAGCGTTTTACGAAACGCAATTGTGTTGGTGTTTTGCATAATTTTTATTAACGAGGCTTAAGTGAAACAAAATGGCCCGTTGCCGGGCCGGTCTTTTTTTATTAGTTCAGCGCAATGCGCACAACGCTGTCGGGCCCAGGGGTGGAATGATCTTTATTGAAGGCTTGCTTGACCGTGACGTACAGCGTCTGGCCATCGGCAGAGAGCAGCAGGCTGTTCGGGTTCGGCTTCAAATCCCAGCTCTTTTTCACCGCGTAGGTGGTGGCATCGAGGCTAAGCACTTTGCCGGACTCACGCTGCGAGACGTAGATTTCATGGCGTTTCGGGTTGAACACCACGCCGAGCGAATCACCGATATCCAGGGTCTTGATCACTTTGCCGCTGTGAATATCCAGCACCAGCGTGGTTTTAGCTTCGGAGTTGTCGGTGACGAACAGGCGGCCGGTGGCGTTATCTTCGGCGATGTTCAACAGCAGTGCCGGTTTGTCGCCGAGCGGCTTCCAGCGTTGTTCGATGCGGTTGTTACGCGGGTTGATCACCAGAATTTCGCCGCCGCCGTTAGCCGCATAAATGCGTCCGGTATTCGCGGAATAATGCAGGCCGGTCATCCATTTGCCGGTGTTTTTGATGCGGGTTTTCAGCTTCAGTGTTTTAGCGTCAACCACCCAAATCACCGCGGGGTCTGCGACCGCGCCGATGTACAGCGTGTCGTTGTGCAGCAGAACCTGACGCGCGCCGTAAGGCAGGCCTTTTTCGTTACGCTCCGGGAATAGCAGACGTGTTTTTACCTTGCCGTCGGCGGTGTTCAGCGCGCTGATGCCGCCGTCGAGGGAGTTGGTGACGTAGACGGTTTGACCGTCGTCAGAAATGGCCATGCCGAAGTTTTTCAAATCGGTGTGGCTGGTGCCGACGGTTTTCAGGGTGTGCGGGTCGAGTTTGTACACCACTCCGCCCTGCACGTCTTTAAATCCTTCCGCGCTGGCAACATACAGCGCATCGCCTTTCGGGCTGAGTGCCATTTCGTACAGGCCGTCGGCCTGTTCACGTTGGGTCAGATTTTCAGCGGCGGCCGGTGCGGTGGCCTTCGGCGCAGTTTGCGGGGCGATAGTGCTCTGCGAAGCACACCCTGCCATCGCGAAAGCCAGCGCTATCGCGGTGAGTCGACGTATCATAAAAAGTTCCCTGCAAAAGATAAATAAAAACGAAAATGAGAACTATACGCATTATGTTTATTTGTTCAAGCATAAATATGCAGGGGTTTTTAGGGCAAAAGAAAGGCCCCATAAAGGGGCCTTGAAGTGATTCAGATATAACCGTAGGCCCGGCAAGCGCAGTGCCGCCTGGCGACGTTCATCAGAACTGATAGCTGTAGTTGACGCTCGCGAACCAGAAGTACGGATTGTCGATATGGCCGGAGAAGACGTCAGGCGACGTGACTTTACCCGACTGCATATGCAGATATTCCACGGCAACACCGACATTGCTGGCCGGTGTAATCTGGTACTGCGCCCCGGTCGCAAAGCGCCACTCATCGCCGGTTGGCATGCTGAGGGACATATCGCCCTGGCTATGGTAAGGCGTGCTGTCAAACGCCACCCCACCATTCAGACGCCACTGCTCTGTCGGACGATACTGCACGCCGACCGCGGTATGCCAGGTGTCTTTCAGGCGGCTGCTATTGTTGACGGTCTGCCCTTCAACAGTGACTTGCGGCGCACCGAATTCACTCCAGTCCTGCCAACCCAAATCGCCCATCACAGACCATTGTTTATTAATATCATGCACCACGCTCAGCATGATTTGCTGAGGGGCACGTACCTGAGCGGTCAACGGCAGCTCAAAATTACCCTGCGGCAGACGGACCTTGCCGTCGACATCAAAATCGTAATCGGTCTTGCTGTTCCAGGTGATACCGGCGCGGGTCTGATCGGTGAGCTGCATTAACAGACCGAGACGGTAGCTCGCGGCCCAGTCGTGATCTTTCTGCGTCTTGTCGTCGCCATTCACGTCGCGCGTCAGGCTGAGAAAACCGTAGTTGGCGTTGACGGACGCGCCGATAGAAACTTTATCGCTGAGCTTGTACGCCAGAGAAGGGCTGATGGTCAGCGCCATCATGGTGCTCTTTTTGATCAGGCCATCGCCCGCCCAGTCACCATAATCAATGCCCAGACCAAAGTTGCCGTACATCCCGATCCCGGCGTACAGGTTATCAGTCACCTTTTGGCTATAGAATGCGTTGCCGTTCGGCATCACATCAAGGACGTTGCCCGGGCTTTGCCTGTCGCTATCAAGCTGATAATCGATATTACCCCCCAGCGCCTGTAAGCCGCCGGTAAACATGTGGTCTGGCAAACGGGTCATCCCCGCCGGGTTGGTGGCGATAGTCGAGGCGTCCTGCGCACGCGCGGCCTGCCCGGCCCCAGCAAGAGCGGTATCTTCAGTACCGATTTCATAAAAATAGAGGGCGCTAGCATGTGCAAGCGATGTGCAAAGCAATCCCGAGCACAAAAGGGCGAGTTTTTTCATTTGCTACCTGCCAAAAAATAAGCGTTCTATACCCAGAGGAGGGTATGCGTTGTTATTGGTAAAAAGAGCATAGTTACTCACACCGATTTTGCCACTGACAAACCGACGGTTAACCCCTTCATTTAGAAGGGGCAAAAGAATAGCAAAGGGGTGCTTACTATTTCAGCAAGAGAACTATTTAAAATTAAATGCGGGACTATTTCAGCATGCGATCAAGCTGCGTTTTGTCGGCGGCCTGGGCTTTTTCGGCCAGAGGCGGGAACTGAACAGGCGTGTAGTAATCGGCCGGCGACGGCAGACGTTCCATATGGCGCCCTTTATAGATTTGCAGTTCACCGAGCGTCGAGAGCCTGATCCCGTCAATCACCGCAGGCATGTGCAGCTGATACGGCGGCACACGTTCAAACGGGACGGCGGTTGGGAAGCGGTTTTCACTGAGTGAATAGTTGCGCTTGAGCACCAGGAATTTGTCCGGCACCCGGCGCTTGCTGTTCCACCAGTCGCCATCCACCTGGCGGAACATTCGTTCGGTTTCCTCACGCGTCACCACGCCCAGCCCAACCAGCGCCTGATGGATTTGCTCGTCCATCGCCTGATTATAGTCTTCAATTGAGCCGGCTTTGCCTTGCAGAATAACGTTGATGGCAAGCCGTGCGCCAAGCAGGTTGGAGTAGAGATCTTCCGGCGAAAACGCGGAAATCTCTTCGGAGAAACCGGGCACCGACTGGAAGCCGTACCATTGGGCAATCTCATGCCACTGCGCCAGTTCAAAGGCAATTTTCCCCGCCAGCCACGCCGCCAGGGTGTAGCGCTGCGGCATCGACGCCGGAGGCGTAAACGCGTTGAGCTGAATACGGCGCAGGCCGAGCTCTTCGCTGTAGAAGAAACGCCACTGGGTTCCCAGCTTCGGGTAAATCCGCGAGAAAATATAGAAGGTGTTATCGGCGGTATCACGCACGTGGGCGATGTCGATAAACCCGCCGCGATGGGTATAAATCAGCCCACTTTTCTCATCGTTCAGGCCGATCAAATCTTTTACCGCTGCCAGCGCACTGTCGTTGTAATGATGATGCCCGAGCGTGTCGATGGTCAGCACGTTACCAATCTGATACACCGGGATAGGCACGCCAATCGCGCGCACGTTGAGGTCATAGCCAAACGCACAGCACGGGCGCAGCGACTCCGGCGCGACCAGATGACCAACGACCGGCGATACGCGCCGGGCCTGTTCTACCGGCAGCAGCGTGTCGCTTGCCATTACCGTACTCGTTACCAACAGCAAACCTAACAGCCAGCCCCGCATCAAAACGCCTCCGCAACCTGGAAATAAAAACCGGCACTTTCCCGGCCAAAGCCTAAATCAAGCCGGATATTCATCGCGGGCTTCACTTCAAAACGGTACCCCACGCCAACCGATGGCAGCAGTGGGTTATCGCCTAAATCTGACGGCGAACTGCCCAGCGCGCCGACCCCGGCCCACAGCACGTAGCCATGACGCCAGTTGAGTTTTTGTCGGTACTCGACCTGGCCGCTGACCACGTCGTTATCGCGATAGCGTCCCTGATAGTAGCCACGTAGACGGTTGTCGTCTCCCGCTTCCGACAGCCGGTCCCAGGGCACATCGCCGTGGGTGAAACGGCCCCACAGGTCAAACGCCAGCACACGTTTATCATCGATCGGATGGTAATAATTGTATTGCATCTTGGTGGCGGTGAAGTGCGTATCCGACCCTAACGCCGGGTCGAAATAGCTGTATTCCACGCTGATGTACTGCCCGTGATGCGGCTGGGTGATGGCGTCGCGTGAATCGTAGTTCACGCTGACGGTCGCGCCAGAGCTGAGCGGATTGGTGTCATCCGTATACTGCGAGAATTTGTCGCCCGGCTTTCTGTCGTCGACGTTAGCGTTCATCGACGAGAAATCCCAGCCGACGCCGAGATAGAGATTATCCGCAATCTGGCGCATCAGCTGTGGATGCAGCTGAATTGAGTTATCGTCGTAATCCTGCGAACTGCCCTGCGCCGCGTCGTAGCCTACGCCCCAAAATTTGGTCGGCACTTTGGCGATACCACCGTCAACAAACAGGCGCCAGCGGTCATCAGTAAAGAAGGTGTAGTTATGCAGCCCCAGGCCCAGCGCACCGCTGGTACTGACGAACCCGGTGAAAGAGATGGACGAGTTCTGGGTCTTTTTGTCGTTGGGATCCATGCGATAAATCCCCGCCACTGCCATACCGAGTCCGAGCCTTAGCTCCGGGGTATAAAACGGTCCCGGCAGCACGCTCCAGTCGATGCCTTTGCTGGGGTCGTACTGGTTATCGGCACCAAGCTTTCCCAGAAAATTATCAATCGACTGCTGACTGATTTCGGCCATGGCTGGCGTCGCCATTCCTGCGCTCACCAACCCCGCCAGCACTGCTAACCATTTGTTCATCAGAAGCGATATTCACCCGCGACAAAGAAGCTATTACGATCGTTAAAACCAAATTCAGTCAGGACGTTGAAATTTTTGGTAATTTCGTACTGCGCGCCGACCAGCATATTCCACGGCGACGTCAGGTGCTGTTTCACGTCAAAGCGCCCATTTTCCACCACGCTGTCCAGCGCTGACGGCAGATTCAGGTCAGAAAGGTTGCCCTTAAATTCCTGCTGAACGTCCTGATACATGCTGCCGACCCACAAACTGAGGTGCGACGGCCCGGAAATGCCCTGAAACTCAAAGCGATAGCCTACACGAGGCGACACGGTAAGCGCAGAGATTTTTCCGTCGAGAATATCGAAACTGGTCTGGGTGTAGTTAGTATCGAGGATAGTGAACCAGTTGCCGTAGCCGCCCGCCAGCGTTACACCGGCGCCGTAGGTGGTCCCTTCGAAGTTCAGCTTGAAGTCGAGATCCTGCAACGCCCCGCTCTCATATCCGGCGTGTACCGCCTGGGAAATAACATGATCCGCGTTCGGGTGCAAAATGGTGCCAGCATCGTAGCGCGACGGGTCAGAATCCACGGAAATATTCGACACCGACGAGCCTTTGGTGTGGCCGAGAATGCCGTAGACGTTAAGGAACGGGAACACCCACATGTCCAGGCGCAGGTTTTCGGTTTCGCTGCGCTGGCGGGTATCGCCGATGCCAATATCGAACATGTCATCGGGGAGCATGTGCCCGCCGAGGCTCAGCCCGGTGAGTGAAATGCTATCGACATTGATATTCTGACGCATGTTCATGTAGCTGACGTTGACCCCGAACGGCAGCGGAATGGAGTACCCGCGCGCGCGCGCCTCGTCGCCCCAGATAGGGAACATGCTATCGCTTGAGGACGAATCCTCGGTGCTGAGCGTGCTGTCGCTACTACCGCTCGCCTCAGCCGGAGGCGTGGTTGCACCACAGGCTGCGCCGGAAATCAGCAGCAGCGGGACCAGAGTTTGACTCCATTTCATCATCTTATTCTCAATTGCGCCTCGGCCCGGTTACAGCCCAGAGCCGACATTAAAATAGACCGCCTGCTCGCCATCACTAAAGGCGACATCGACCCCGGTATACAGCCCGTATTTTCGGGCAATCAGATAGCGAAAGCCTGTGCCCCAGCCAACTTCACTGGTACTGAACAAATCATTATTATCATTAGCAGCGCTTCCCGCACCGACAAATCCTTGCAGGATCCAGCGCGGCGTCACCTGCCATGCAAGCTGAGTTTGCGCGGTCGCCACGTAATCGCCCTGATAGCGATAGCGTGAAATCCCGCGCAGATTAATATCTGGTCGTGACATTGGCGGCAGATGCCGGTCGCTGTTGGTCAGCGCCTGATAGTTGCCTGCCAGCCCCAGAGTCACCGTTGGGCTTAGCGGCAAAAAGTATTTACCGTCGAGCGTCAGCTGGTTGTAGCGGTAATCTCCCCCCAAAAACGAGGTGTAAAAGCGGTACTCGGCGCTTAATGACAACCCCTTGTGAGGATAGAAAAAATTGTCCGTTGTGTCATATTCCGCCAGCAGTCCCAGCGCCGAAGAGGTGCTTTCTTTGCCAAAAAGGCGCTGCCAGGCGTAGTTGATCACCTTGTTGTCATCCGCGGAAATTTCCGTGTGCGCGTAAAATTGCGTCACGCCGAGAAAGACCGGAGAATCCCCTACGCGAAACTGTAACTTTTGCAGGCCACCGTAGCCTTTTGTATTGGTGCTAATCGCCTGATTTTTACCGAATCCCAGCACATCGCCGCTGTAAATATCGAGGTTAATATTGGCATACCCCAATCCAACCAGATAGCGAATGTGGTCGTTATTCCAGGTGTGTCGATGACCGCCGCCAACAAACCAGCTGCCGTTTTCAGTGGCACCGCCGCCAAACGCCGACAGATTTGGCGGAATAAAGCGATCGCCGTCCATCGAGCCTTTGCCGTGCAAAAACAGGCCAAACAGCCCGCCGCCGTAGCCAATCGCCGGTTCGGTTATCAGCACCGGGATCGGCAGGAAGCCATATTTGTTATCGCGCAGGTAGTCGCTCATATCGAGCATCCCGTCCTGCGGGTCTAACATGCCCGCGGCCACGCTGTGGAGGCTGGTGAACAGCAGCCCCATCGCGGCCAGTCTGCGCAGCATCATGCTTCCGGCCTGCCCGGCGGCGTCGCAGGCGCTGTGTACCAGTTCTCTTTCGCCACCATCACCGCCTCTTCCGGTTGCAGCACGAAGTTCGGCGACATGATCTGCACGCCAAATTCGTTAAACACGTCCTGAATGTTGCTGTGCAGCGCGTTACGCGCCACCGCCAGCGACGTACCCGGCACCAGTCGAACCTGAAGTTCGTAGGAGATATACCAGTCCATCAGACTCAGCTGACGCACCTGCGGCGCCTCGGCAGGATCGACAATCCCGTCGGTGCGACGGGCCGCCAGCTCCAGCATCGCGTGCACCTGACGCCACGGCGTGTCATAGCCGATAGTAACGCCGGTGGTAAGATTTACACCGCCGCCCGGGTTTTGCGCGCTGAGGTTGGTAATTTTGCCGCTGACCACCACCGCGTTGGGCACCGTCACGACGTAGTTTTCGCGGGTAATGATTTTAGTGGCCAGCAACCCGATTTCGCTGACCTGACCTTCATTGTCTGCAATTCGGATAATGTCACCTCTGTGCAATGCGCGGGAGTAGATAAGCACCAGTCCGCTCATGGCATGGTTCATCACGCCCGCCGATCCGAGCGTTAGCATCAGGCCGAAGAAGACGCTGATCCCTTTGAACGCCAGCGAGTTTGCGCCAGGCAAGAAGGGGTATGCGGCAGAGAGAGCGAATAACCAGACCATGACCGAAATCAGTTTGCGCGTGGTGCCAACCGTTTCTGGATGTAAACCAGGGAGCTGCACTTTACCCGCCGCCACCTGGTTAAGTAAAACCTTCAATAATTTAATTATAAATGACGTAATCAGGAAGATAATCAAAACGATAAGCAAGCCGGGCAGCGCTGAGGCAATCGACAGCGTGATTTTTTGCAGCACCCGGTACGTCCAGTCGCCAAGCGATTCACCCCAGACCCGCGTCCAGGGAAACAGGCCGAATGCCCAGCCGAGCCACAGGTACACCGCCACCAGTGACACCAGGATCATCAGCAGGCCGTACAGCTTAGATTCAATCGCCCCTAAAAAGCGCCGCCAGCTAATGGGAATAATGCCGCGTTTTTCCAGCAGCATCATCAGGTTATAGCGCCTGACCCAGCGCCAGGTGCGGTACGCGCCGTAGCACAACAATGCCACCGCCAACGCACCCGCCAGGGTTTTCAGCACCGCCAGCACCAGATACCCGGCGTTGTACTGATCGCTTAGCGCCGTACGTTGACGCTCCATGCGCGCCAAAACCCGCTGGGCGGCCTGATCGAGGGTTAAATCATCCCCTTCGTCGAGATCGGCCTGGCTCAGTAACATGATCGGTTTGCCGTTCATCAGGAACAGGCGCGCGGGCTGGTTATAGCGGGTGATCGGCTCGACGGTCAGTGGTTTGCTGACGTCATCATGGGTGAAGGCGCGCAGGGTATTGCGAATGCGCAGCACGCGCTCTTCCGGGGTGCTGAGACCAAACTTTGCCTGAAGCATGACAATCGGCTGGTGAAAAATATAGACCGTTCTGGCCCGTTCCTGTTCCGTCGGCTGCTGCCGGGGTTCAGCGGCGAATAACGGAAAAGCCAGCAACAGCGAAAGCCACGCCAGTAAAACATGCCGCATCCTGTTCATAATCAACACCCGCAGAAGTAAAAATTATCGTTATTATTCAGAGCACAAAAGCAAAAGGCTGGCCTGCTCTGATTTGAGCATAGACCAGCCTTAGGCTAATTCAAGACCCCTTAGAAGCGGATTTTCATCCCCACCGAGGCGGACAGATTGGCATCCACGCTCGATTTATCGCCGTTGTCCCAGGTACGCCCAACTTCCGTATACGCCTGAACGTCATTGGTGACGGTCCAGGTTGCACCGACGGCGGCTTCCGTGGCGCTGTACTGCTGGCTGGCGCTCAGGGTCGTTTTGCCGTTGCTGTTTGCGCCGTTGCGGTAGGTCACCGAATCATCGCCGCCTGACAGTTCCTGCCAGTAGTTCACCCGCACGTACGGTTTCACTTTGCCGATTTTGGTGTCGTAGTCCGCGGTCAGACGTGCACCGAGACGCCCAATCACCGCGCTGTCGGCGTCGATACCCACATGGGTACTGGCCCCGTCGTTCAGCGTGACATCGTCAAAGTTGCTCCACTGCCAGACCAGCTGCGCCTGCGGCTCGAAGGCCCAGTTGCTGCTGCCAATCTGCCACGGTTTGCCCACTTCGACCGACGCGGTCACGGTGTTGCCGTCCGGATGATAAGTCTGGCTGTCGCTCAGGTTTTTCAGATCGACCGAATGGTAACCATACTGCAACACATTATCAACATAGAAACCGTTGGTATCGGTCCAGGTCGCATAACCGCCCACATACGTGGAGAGCGTTGAGTTATACGCCGAGCCGCCGCCCATGCCGGTGTTGCCACTGACCGAGCTGTCGGTATCCATAATGGTGGTGTAAATCCCGGTGCGCCATTTGTCGTTCTGCCACAGGTCGACGCCCATCTGCATCCCGTCGTACTGCGAATGGCTTTGGCTGCTGGTCGCATCGTTCAGATGCTGATCGACGGTTTTGGTCAGATAACGTGCCCAGAAGCGGCTTTCGCCGTCTGCCGGCACATCGGCGCGCCACGGCTGTTCGTCACCCACGCGCTGATGCAGGGTGCCGAGTACGTACAAATCGGCCTGGCGAACAATCGATGCCACGCTGTTAAAGCCCGGCACCACCGGGTTGTAGCCCGCGCGCAGGAACCAGTCTTCCCCAGCTCCGCTCGCATTCCCGGCGAACAATTGGTACTGCCACGCCCCGGCAACCAGTCGGCTGCTGCCGATGTTAAAGGCGTCTTTGGTGGTTTGCGCGGTGGTGGTGGCGCCGTTCAGAGCCTGAACCACCATGATGCCGTCGCCGGTGGTGGGTTCGCCCAGCTGGCTGACGTCAATATCGAGGTGCGTGGTGCCCGTCGCCTTCCCGCCGTTGATCACCAGTTTATCGGCCACGCCCGGGCTGTGCTGCTGGGCAGCAATTTTCAGCGTACCGTCCATCCCGACGTAATCGCCGTTGACGGTCAGCGTCGAGCCAACGTTGCCGCCGCGCAGATTCACCGTACCCTGGTTGACCAGGTTCGCCACGGTCTGACTACGCCCGCCGGTATCCAGGGTCGCATTTGCACTGACGATGTGGCTCGATTTGGCGCTCAACCGCCCGATGCCGCCCGCCAGCAATGTGCCTTTTTCCACCAGCGTGTAGCCGGTCCAGTTATTCAACCCGTTCAGCACCGTGGTGCCGCTCCCGGCCTGAATAACGTTCCCGGTACCGGTAATGACGCCGTTGAGATCGACCGTGTTATTGCGGTTCACCACCAGCGTATCGAGGTTGAGAATATTGCCGGTGGCGCTGCCGGTGCTGCCGCCGTTGCCGAGCTGCAACGTCCCCTTGCGGATGGTCGTCAGGCCGGTGTAGCTGCTGTCCTGCGTCAGGGTCAGGGTGCCGTCGCCCGCTTTGGTTAAGCCGCCGCTGCCGCTAATGCCCGACAGCAGGGAAACGTCATTGTCGTTGGTGTCGATGGTGCCACCGTCGCCACTGAGCGTCCACGCACGCTGGGTATCGAACGCTTCGCCGTAGCGGAAGGTCCCGCCGTTCAGGGTAATACCGGTGTCTGCCGCGCCGAGATTCTGGTCGCCGCTGACCTGCAGCACGCCGCCGCTGACGGTGGTGCCGCCGCGATAGCTGTTGTCGCCGTTCAGCACCAGGGTACCGATATCCGTTTTGTTGATGCCGCCGCTGCCGGTGATTTGCGAATTGATAGTGGCAGTGTAGAGCTTGCCGAGCGCGGTGCCGTCGCCGACGCGGATCACTGTATCGGCGGTGTTGGTGGTGATCACCCCGTCGTTGATCACATAGCCGTTGGTGGTGAACTGCGCGCCGCTGATCAGCACCTCGCCGAGGCTGTTATCCACGGTGACGTTGCCTTTTCTCCCGCTGAATATCGCAAACGCGCCATCGCTGAACGGCGCATTGATGGTGCCGTCCGGATCGGTCTGATCGGTGGACCAGTTGTCGTTGCCGCCGCTGTTCTGCCAGACGCCGTCGCCGCCGTCGATTCTGCCGTTGTTTTTCAGAATGCCGCTTACGCCGCCGGTGCCGTCCCAGAAGTTCAGCAGCAGGCCGCTGGTGTTGACCAGGTTAATCTGATTCGCCACAGAGGTCTGAACGTACAGCTGTTGAGCCGCGTCCGGCACGTTGCCGAGCAGCAAGCTGTTGTTGATCAAGTTGCCGCTGTAGTTGATGACGCGATACACGCCGACGTCAAACTTCCCGCCCGGGGTCTGGGTGATGTTTAGCCTGCCGTCGAGGGTCAGATCACCGTTCACCACCAGCAGATCGTTCAGCGGATCGTTGGCGTCCGGGACGTTAGACTTACCGAACTGGAAATCGATCTGCGAATTGTCGGCGAGCGTCAGGTTGTTCATGGTCAGCACGCCGACGCTATTCAGGTCTTTGCCCGGCGTCAGGTGGCCGTTATCCGCCACGTTGACGTTGGCCCCAAGGGTCCCTGCCCCGCCCAGCGTCGCATTGCTGGCCACGCTGGTCGCCCCGGTGGCCGCGCTCTGATCGCCGTTAATCAACAGCACGCCTTTCATCACCGACGTCGCGCCGGTGAAGGTGTTGTCGGCCGTCAGCGTCAGAATGCCGGTGCCCACTTTTTCCAGCCCGCCGCCAACGCCCGAAATCAAGCCGCTGATAGTGTCGTTGAGGTTGAGATTCCCTTCGCTGAGGGTTTTATTCCCCAGCGTCACAGAGCCAGCCCCGGAGAGAGAACCCACGGCGGTTTTCCCGGCGGAATCCGCGAGGTTAACGCTGGCCCCGCTCTGGTTGGCAATCCGCGCATTCGCCGCCTGCGCCCCGCCCGCAAAGGCCACCAGGCCGCTGTTGGTGGTGACGCTGGTGCCGCCGTCAGCACTGCCGGACATCAGCATTTGTGAGTCGGCATCGACGTTAATTTTCGCGCTGCCCGCATTACTGCTGCCAGTGAATCGGGCGGTGCCGTCGGTCAGGCCGATGATGCTCTGGCCCGCGCTGGCGCTGTCATTAAAGCTCAGTGTTGACCCATCCACATCAAAGGTGTGCGTCTGCGCGTTGGCGCTGCTGCGGAAGTTCACCCGCGCATCATCGTTGAGCGTCACCGTGCTGTTCTGTTTGCCAAACGCGCCCGTGGCATTGACGTTCACATCCAGCGTTCCGGTGCCGTTTTTACCGTTGACGAGGGTATCGCCGAGATAGGTATTGGCGGTATTCATCACCAGCTGGCCCGCACCGCTTCCGGCAGAGGTATCTTCAATGGTTAGCTTGCCTTCACCGCCAATCACGCCGGTCGTTGTGAAGATATTGCCGTAGGCATCCAGCGTGCCGCCGCCGGTTTTATCGAGGAAGATTTTGCGGTTGGTGGTGAGATCCGCCCCGGAACGCAGGGTCGCGTCATTTTTCAGGGTGACGGAAGTCCCGGCGTTGCCCAGACTGCTGTCTTTCGACACCTGTAACGTGCCATTCCACACTTCCACCCCGCCGTTAATGCGGTTGTCGCCGTTGAGCACCAGCGTGCCCGGATCGGTTTTCAGCAGACGGGTGACGTTCAGATTGCCGCTGCTGTCGCGGTCGCCGCTTAACGCCGCGGTCGCACCCAGCGGGTCTGTATCCTGTACCAGATTGGCGTTGATCGTTGCCACGACGTCTTCACCCGCCCCGCCGTCACCGACGCGGATCAGGAAGTAGCGATTGGCCGCCGTTTCCCCTTGCGCGGTGTAGCTGTTCGCCGGATCCAGACCCGTCGCCGCATTGGTTGCCACGAACTGCAGTTCGCTGCCGTTAACCGGGTTAAGGGTGTAGCCATTAGAACTGAACTGCATCCCGGAAGTGACCACCTGCGTCAATGTGCCGCCGATGACCTCCGGCGTGATATTCACCGTGCTGCCCGTGCCCTGGAACACCGCAAAGGCGTGCTGCGCCCACGGGGCGTTACCGTTCCCGCTGCTTTGGGTCCACTTGTTAGCGACCCCGGTTAACAGCGGCGACCAGCTGCCGACGCCGCCATCGACTTTGCCGTTGCCGTCGATACCGTCGCTGCCATGGTTAGTCGTCGCATCACCGTCCCAGAACTGCAACGCGGTGGCCGGGTCGAGGAAATTGAGCACCAGGTTGACCTGCTGCGGCACGTTGGTCTGCACTTCATACTTCGAGTCGGTTGGCGGCAGAGCGACAATATCCAGCCCTCTATCGTCCAGCGCTCCGCCGAAGTTATACAGGCGATACACACCCGGCAGGAAAGTCCCGCCGTCGGCTAATTTCACATCCAGATCGCCGTCGAGCTGCAAATCGTTGCCGACGTTCACCAGATCGTTATAGGTGCCACCCGGCACGTACGCCTCGCCCAGCTGGAACTCGCTGGTGGTATCATCCGCCAGCGCCAGGCTGCCGCCGATGGTGAATTTCCCGGTGCCCATGTCGCCCGGTGTCAGTTTGGCACCGCCGGTGTTAAAGGTGACATCCCCGCCCAACTTACCCACGCCGCCTAGTGTCGAGTTGCTGAACACCGTCGTGGGGCCGGTGCCGGTTTGCACGCCGTTGACCAGCAAGGTGCCTTTTTCCACGCCGGTGCTGCCGGCGTAGCTGTTGGCCCCACCAAGACGCGTGACGCCGAGGCCCGTCTGGCGGAAGTTACCCGCGCCGGAAATCGCCCCATTGAGCGCCACGTTATCTGAATGGTTAACAATCAAATTGCCGTCGTCGGTGATGCGGGTTTGGGTCGACAGCAGCCCGCTGGTGCCGCCGTTGCCCAGCGCCAGCGATGAACCGCCGCCGATATACGTATTGCCGGTATAGGTGTTGTTACCCAGCAGCACGGTGCTGCCGCTGCCGACGCGCTCCATGCCGCCGGAGCCGGAAATCACTCCGCTGTAGGTCTGGTCCGTTCCGTCAAACGAGACGAGGCTGGCCGCGCCAGTCGTCGCAATATTGTAGTTATGGATCGTCGCCTGGCCCGGCGTACCGATGCTGTCGCCGCTGCGCAGCTTGGCACCGTTATTGACGTTTATGACCGGCGTGCCGGAGAGCGTCAGATCGTTCACCACCCGCATGTCGGTGGTCGCTCCGTTCAGCGTCAGCGTGCTCCAGCCGGTACCGATGTTCGTCCCGGTGGCCAAATTGTCCGCCGCCAGGCTGCCAATTAACGCCGAACCGCCCGCTTTGTTGGTGCCGTTGAAGGTCAGCGTGCTACCGGTGCCGCCCTGGCTGAGAAGATGGGTGGTGTTATTGAGATTGACGTTGCCGACCGTGGCGGCATCGCGACCATCGTTGCCGGTGAAGGTCACGCCGCCGTCAAGGGCGCCGCTATTCCAGGTGAAGCGGTCGCTGCCGCTGCCCAGCGTTAATTCCCCGCGCGTGCTGCCGCCGCTGAGCGTCAGGCTGTCGTTGCCGCTGCCGGTCAGCACCGCCTGCGCCGTCGACGACGCAGCTCTGAGCGTGCCGCTATTGGTGATGGTGTTGTTGGCGCTGCCGGTGGCATCGATGAGCTTCGCCGCCTGGCTGCTGCTGGTGATGGTGCCGGTATTGCTAATGGTGCGACTGGCCGCGCTGCCGTTGAGCACAATCAGCGAACTGCTATTGCTGGTGCTGCTGGAATTGATGGTTCCGCTGTTGCTGAACGCTTTGGTGTTGGCCGCCAGAATAGTGCTGCCGGTGTTGCTCGAAGTCTGGATATTCCCCCGGTTGGTCAGGCTGCTGGCATTGGTGGCGTCAATCGCCGCCCCCGCGTTTGCGCCCATGGTGATGCTGGTCCCGGAATTTACCGTCCCGCTGGTTTTCGCCAGCACCCCAACGCTATTCGCGCCATTGCCGTTGATGGTGTAGCCGGTGCCGATGTTCAGGTTGCCGGTGGTCGCAGAGCCGTCAGACTTCATAAACGCGAATCCGCTGCCGCTCCCGCTGACATTCAGGATGTTGCCGCTGCCTTCAGCACTGAAAGTCACCGCGGTACGGATCGCCGGACCGTTGGCGGCATTGATGGTCACGTTGTTGAGCTTAACGTTACTGGAGCTGGCGTTATTGTTGATCCCCGCCCCGCTGCCGGTCAGGTCGATGGTGGTATTGCTGGCGGTAAACGACGACGCGCCAGAGCTGTCGATCAACACCCCATCCGCATCACCGCCCGCGGTAATGTGGTTGCCGGTGCCGTTAACGGTCAACGACGCGCCGTTCCCGGTCAGCTGAACTGCCGCTTTGCCGCCGGTGGCGTTGACGGTGCCGAGTTTGTTAACAATCGCCCCGCTGCCCTGCACCCGCAGGCCGACGTTGGCACTGCCGGTCGCGCCGGACACGGTGATGGTGCCGTTGTTGGTCAACTGACCGGCGTTTTGGATATCGACCCCAATGTTGTTACTGCCCGCCACGCTGACGGTGGTATCCGCGGCAGCAATCGTCGCCAGGCCGTTATCATGCAGCAAGATGCCGGTACTGTTATTGCCCTGAAGATTAATGTTGGCCCCGGAATTGAGCGTCAGATTACCGAGGTTCGACACGTTGTAGCCGGTGATCCCGTTTTGCCCGGCGGCAGAGCCAATCACCGCATCAGAGGAAACCCGTGTTGCCACTGGCGTATCGCCAATCTCAGCATTGATGTTGTAATCGCGCCCATCAATCGACACCGCGGTGGTGTTATTCCCGGTCAGTTGAATCGCCCCGTCGCTGATGGTACCCCGCGCCCCGCCGGTGACGCGCACGCCGACGGCATTTTGACCACTGACCACAATGCTGGCGTTACCGGTGGTAATCTGCGTCGCCACATCATTACTGGCATTGGTATCGTTCAGATTATCAAAACCGTTGGCAAACACCCCGGTTGAGCGCGTCCCACTGACGTTCAGGTTGTAGTTGCCGCCGACGGTTGAGCCGGTAAACTCGGCCCCGTTATCGACAGCAAACAGGATAGACCCGGTCTGGCCGCTGTCGGTGATGGTCGGATTGCTGATATTAATCGTCGCGCCCTGACCCCAGGCGTAATAGCCAATCTGGTTGGTATTCTCAAAGGTCAGGCTGGAATTATTGCCCAGGTCGATCGTCGCATTGCCACGCGCGTGCACCCCAATGGCCCCCGCGGACAGCAGGCGAATAGTCGATTGCAGATCAACCGTCGCGGCATGGGTATCCAGCCCTTCTGCATAAACCGCATAGTTACGATAGGTGAACGGATTGCCATCGCTGCCACCGGTCGCGCCCGCACTGCCGACGGTAATGCTGCCCGCGCTGGTCGACGTCAGGCTGGCATCGTCACTCGCCGCCAGCACGTTGAGGGCGATGTTGTTATCCCCCTGCACCTGAATGCTGCCGTTGTTGGTCGCCGCGCCGATGTTGTCCTGCACGAACATGCCGTAGTTCGCCGCCGCAGACCCGGCGGTGAGTTTGCCCTGCACCACGATGGACCCGTTGTTGGTGACCGTCCCCTGGTTGCCGCTGGCCATCATCCCGGCCGCGTTGCGCGTGCCGCTCAGCAAGGTGATGGTCCCGTCGGCGCTGTTGGTCACTCCGTTGGCGCTGGTGGTGTAGATACCCGCGGTTAAGTCCCCGCTGCCGACCAGATTCACCGCCGTTGGCGTCCCGGCGGCGGTCAGCGGCGTGCCACCGACCCAAATATTACCGTGATTGAGGAAACTGGCATTCTCGGACAGGTCGACCCCATACGCGCCGCCGTGACCGTCAACGTTATGGCTGTTGCCGGTGATGACAATCGACTTGCCTGCATTGTTTTCCACTTCGGTCGTGCCGCTGGCCTTTATGCCAGTGGCATTGTGGGTGGACGAATTGGTAATACCGACGTTGATAAAACCGTTGTTGGCGACCGCACTGGCGCCGCTGGCCGATATCGCCGTCGCTCCGGCGTTATTAACGTTTTGGTTGGTGCCATTTTTTTCGAGGAACAGCCCGGCGTTAATCACCCCATTATTGATGGCGGCAGAGTTAGTGGTCTTCATGCCGACGGATTCAGGGCTGCCGCCGCTGCTGCGCCAGGTGTTGATCGCCCCATTGTTGGTTATCTGCGCGTTGGCATTGGCTTCCATCACCGCCGTTGCACCATCCACGGCCAGGCTGCCGGTAGAGGTCACGGTGCCGGTGGCGTTCACGCCGTCGGCGTAAATTATCCGCAGATTGCCGGTGCCCAACGTGGCGTTGTTACTGTGCACGCCCCGGTCTTCCCAGGCGTGATAGGTCATGTTGATGGCGGTGCTTTCCGCCTGAGCCAGCAGGCCCTGAATTATTGCGTCGTAGGTCCGCTGGGCTTCGACCGTTGAGTCGATGGTGCCGCCATTCACCGTCGCCCCGGCATTCAGCCAGTACTGGATTTGCGGCTTGCCGTTGTAATCGCCCTGCCCGGTCAGATAATCGTTAACGTCCGCAATATCCTGCGCGGTATTGATGGTGAAGCTTTTTTGCCCGGCCTGCACCGTCTTGCCTAATACCTCAACGTAGTTCGGCAGCGTCAGGGTGTAGCTGTATTTGGTGCTTTGGGCGCTGGCGTTCTGGATGTCGCTGGAAATTACCGCCGCCGGGCGGAAGTGAATGTAGTTGTCCGACTGCCAGTTAACGGCGCTGGTTGGCCCGAATAACGCACTGGTGGTTGTGGCCTGCGCCAGGGTGGAATTTTTCGCCAGCAGGTCGAGGGTGTTCGCCGCCGCCGCAATCGGCGTAGTGCCCGCGGTATTGGCACCAATATTGACGTTGGCCGTACCGCCGGTATTACTCACGTTGACGATGCCAAATTGATTCATGATCCGCGCGGAATTGGCGTTATAGACCGGCAAGGTCATCCCGGCTACGGCGGTGTCCTGGGCGGGTATGAACGAGGGGGAATCATAGGTGCTGATGACCTGGTAGCTGCCGTCGAGCCCCGGAACTTCAACGTTCAGTTCCTCATCCTGCTGCGGCTCTGCCGGTGACGGAGAGTAGCTATACTGATTAATGTTGTTTCGGGTGACTGGCACTGGCGTCTGTGGCGTGCCCTGCACGTTGTCGCTGTTGGCGACGATCAGAATGATGCGCCCACCGTCTGCCCCCGGCGAGTTAGGCAGCGCATCGAGAACCGTTACCGAGCGGCCGGTGATGCCGTTACCGGAAGGCGTCGGCATCGAAGGCATCGGGCCCAGCACATTCAGCGTGGTACCCGCGGCATAGTTGGTGCTCCCGGCGGCTCCGCCAATCGTAAAGGCCGTGCCGGTGGTCAACACCTGGTCAAAGTTATAACCCGGCGTGGTGGGGAATGCGTATGACGGGTAGGCGGTGGCCCATTGTACATCATCGGCATGGGCGAAACCTGACACGCTACCGGCTAATAATATCCCATTAAGCAATAGCTTACGCTGCGCGGAGCGAGGGGACTTTCCCTTTTTCCCGGTAGTAAATTCTGCAGCAGGCACGAACGCACCGGCAACATGGCTCCAGACCAAACGGTAAATTCTGTTCATACGCATTCCATGAAAAATCAAGCAGTTAAATAAAATAAGTGCAGGGACAAGCAAAAAAGGCAGGACTATTACTTTTTGTAAAAGTAGTACACGCTGTTTGAATCGGCCTTCCGAAATGTGAAAAAATGAAGCAATTTGTTTCATCATGGTTAATTAGCGAAGCGCAAACTCACCGCAGAGTCTGCTGCCGTTACGTTGTGTATTGAGTGGGTGTTTACGCAGTCGATTTGAGCAGGTGGAAGGGATCCACTACTATCAAAAGTCATTAAAACGGGAGTCATTTCATGGACATCAAGCACAGCACCGGAGAAGTGGCGATCGCCAGCGTGAAGGGTTACCTCTGGTTTTTGTGCCTGAACATTATTTTTGCCGCCTGGTTACTGGCGCGCATTCTGAGCGGCGATTCGGTGGCCTTCAACACCCAGAATTACATGCTGCCGCTGTGGAGTATTATCAGCTTTTCAGTGATCAATTTATTTACCGCCATCGCCTTACGTGACGGTATCAATGAAGGGCTGTATCAAAAATGTCTGCCGTTTATCGTGCTGATATTTAGCGTTTTATGGTCGATCCTCTTTTTTAATATGCTGAATGATTTTAAGCAGCCGACGATCACGATAGTGATATTGGTGATCATTCTGCTGCCCGCCACCATTACTTTTTATATCTCCGGTTTACTGCTGACCCTCTTTTGCATACCCATTATTATTTCAATGGTTTACGGCGAAGTGATGTCACCCATGGAATTCCCCCTGCTTCTGTGGGCAGGAACCGTCATTATTCTGGCCGTGGTGCTGTCGGCGCGTTATATCCTGCTGGAATCCTATTTGCGCACCCAGCGCAGTGAATACGAACGAAACGTACTGATTAAAAAACTGCTCAGACTCGCAAACTACGACACCCTGACCGGGCTGTTTAACCGTCACAGCCTGACGGAATCTTTTGCCCGCAGCACCCGTCAACTGGAGCACAGCAAAAAATCGCTGTTTCTCATCGTGCTGGATATCGATTTTTTCAAACAGTACAACGATATGTACGGTCACGTTGAAGGCGATAAATGCCTGATTCAGGTCTCGCGCTGCATTGAACAATCCCTGCGAAAAGCCAGCGACGCAGCGTTCCGCTTCGGCGGCGAGGAGTTCGTGGTGCTGGCAGTATGCGACCGATTACCGAATGCGTTAGATATCGCCAAACGTATTCAGCACGCGCTGGCCGACGCGCGCATTCCGCATAAAGGGTCGAGCGTCGCACCGCGCGTAACGATAAGCCAGGGCATCGCCCAATGGCGTCAGGGGATGCCGCTGGAGGGACTGTTGGAAATTGCCGATAAGCAGCTTTATCAGGCCAAACGTGACGGGCGAAACCGCATCTGCTGGGAGCGTTAGAAACGGCGAATACCACGATACCTCCCCTTCGTTGCAACAAAAAAGTCACTCCAGGACGAACGGAGTGACTTTTTTTATGGGGCGGCCGTCAGTGTTACGCGCGATTAAGATGCGGCTGCATGGCTTCCTGTAAAGCAAGGCGCAGGCTGTCATTGTTGTCGCTGAGCAACTCGCGTGAACGCCAGGCATCCAGCCCGGACATGATGCTGAGGATCGCCGTCCGGCAGTGGTTATTGCTGTTCGCCAGCGCCACTTTCGCCTGCGCCCGCGGGCAACCGGCGACGTCCATGACTATCGCAATCTGCCGCTCCTGCCAGCGGGTGGTGCTGGCTGGCACGTCGACCCGCAGGTTGCTGAACACACGCCCGCTGCGAATGGCAATGCCGGTGGTCAGCATGGTGAGAATTTGCTTCTGCGCCAGATGCGCTTTCGGGTTGTTAAACCCGGCGACCACTTCCGGCCCGGTGTCCGGCACGACGGCGATATCCGCCAACTGGGCCGCTTCGCTGCTGGCGTCCTGGGTAATAATCGCCACCCGTGCGCCGAGCGACCACGCATGGCGCAGCGCGCCCCACACCCACGGCGTTTTGCCGCTCACGCTCAGGCCAATCAGCATATCGTTGTTGCTAAAGGCGATGGTTTCGAGGTCTTTCACCCCGCGATCGTAATCGCTGGCGGCCTGCTCCGAGGTTTGCACCATTGACTGCATCCCACCGGCTATCAGCGCCATCAACGCGTGTTTGTTGTCCGGCGCAAATTCTCCGGCGGTCAGCACCGCGGTACGGCCTGACGCGCCCGCGCCCGCCAGGATGACTCGCCCGCCCCGGCTGAGGGTCGCTGTCGCGTTGTCCACCAGACGGGTAATGTCCGTCAGACAGGCGGCAATGGCATCGGTGACCTGTTTATCTTCCCTGTTGATCATCGCCAACATATCGTGCGTTGAGAGCGTATCGATCTCAGTGGTGGCGGCGTTGCGACGTTCCATCGCAGAACTCATTGGCTTAATGCTCATAACACCCTCCTTTGTTAACGTCCTTACCTACTATAAGGATAATCTTAGGAAGAACCTGCGAGTGCCGTCACGCTTCCCTGCCCGCGCGAGGATATTTCCTTTTCTTTACGCGGCTTTAAAAAAATCCCCCTGGCGGCGATAATTAGCCCTTCGTCATTACGCGCGAGACCGACATGAGCGATTCGCCTCTTCCCGCCGCTGTAGCCCAGCGCCGGATGAAACTGAGTACCCTCGTCACGCTGATGGTGTGTAGCGTGGTGGGTGCGGTTCTGATCCTCGCCTACGCCCTGTGGCTCGGGCAGATTGGCAATGCCACCCGCGACGGCGTGAAAGACACGGCGCTGGGGATAGCGCGCACGCTGGCCGATTCCCCCGACGTGAAACGCGGCCTGCGACTGCCACCGGCGGACAACCCGATAACGCCCCTGGCCCAGGCGGTGAAACAGCGCAACGACCTGCTGTTCGCGGTGGTGACCGATATGCACGGCATTCGCTATTCGCATCCGGACAAAACCCTCATCGGCAAACCGTTTATCGGGGACGATTTGACCCCGGCACTGGCGGGCAAAGAGAACGTCTCTATCAACCACGGCGTGTTGGCTGAGGCGCTGCGCGTGTTCACCCCGGTGTATGACGATAATCATCAGCAAATTGGCGTGGTGGTGGTGGGTATTTCGCTCAGCAAAGTGGGTGAGCAGGTCAGCCGCAGCCGCTGGAGCGTACTGTGGAGCGTGCTGTTCAGCGCCATCGTCGGTAGCTTTGGGATTTATTGTCTGGTCCACGTGCTAAAACGCGTGCTGCTGGGCCTTGAGCCGTGGGAAATCTCCAGCCTGTATCAACAGCGCCAGGCGATGATTCAATCGCTCAAAGAGGGCGTGATGGCGGTAGATGCACAGGGTCGGGTGACGCTGCTCAACCATGCGGCGCGCAAGATGCTGCTCTCTTCCACCAGTGAAGAGCACGGCCACGCCCCGCTGCTCGCCAATCTCAATGACGTCCTCGCCAGCGGCGAACCGATTCAGGACCGGGAATTAGGCTGCAACGGGCGTTTGCTGTTGAGCAACACCGTGCCGGTGCGCAGTCAGGGACGGGTCATCGGCGCCATCAGCACCTTCCGCGATAAAACCGAGGTCAGCCAGCTGATGCAGCGTCTGGACGGCATGGGGAACTACGTCGACGCCCTGCGCACCACCTCGCATGAATTTATGAACAAGCTGCACGTTATTCTCGGCCTGTTGAGCATGAAAAGTTACGATAAGCTTGAAGAGTACGTGCTGCAAACCGCGCATACCTATCAGATGGATATCGGCGCTATTCAGCATCGCGTCAAATCGCCGGTGGTCGCCGGGTTCCTGCTCGGTAAAATTAACCGGGCGAAAGAGCGCGGCTTTAGCCTGACGCTCGCCGAGGATAGCCTGGTGCCGGATAACCCGAATGAAAAACAGGTGACGGTGCTGGTGACGGTACTCGGTAACCTGATTGAAAACGCACTGGACGCCATGAGCCACCAGTCGGAAGGCGAAGTGAGCCTGCTGCTGCACTACCAGAACGGCTGGCTCACGGGCGAAGTAAGCGACGACGGCCCGGGCATTCCCGAAGCCAATCTTGACGCCATTTTCGCCAAAGGTTTCTCGACCAAAGGCGAAAACCGTGGCGTCGGCCTGTTTCTCGCCAACCAACAGCTGGATGAACTCGGAGGCACGATTACGGTAGAATCCGAGCCCGGTGTGTTTACCCAATTTTTTGTCGATCTCCCGTGGGACAGTGAAAGGAAGAGTGCGTGATAAATGTATTAATTGTGGATGATGACGCGATGGTGACGGAGCTAAACCGGATGTACGTCGCCCGGGTGCCAGGCTTCAGCTGCTGCGGCACCGCGTCCACACTGGCGCAGGCCACGGCAATGATCAACGACACCACCCTGGCTATCGATCTGGTGCTGCTCGACGTGTACATGCAGCAGGATAACGGGCTCGATCTGCTGCCGGTGATCCGCGCGTCCGGCCGCCCGATCGACGTGGTCATGATCTCTTCCGCCGCAGATGCGGCAACGATCCAGACCTCCATTCACTACGGCGTGGTCGATTATCTGATTAAACCGTTCCAGTTTCCGCGCTTTGAAGAGGCGCTGAACACGTGGCGTGAGAAGAAAACGATGATGGGCAGCCATGCCTATTATGAGCAGGCCGATGTCGATCAGTTGCTGCACGGCGGCACGCCAGAAGTGGCTGACAGCAAAAAGCTACCGAAGGGGCTGACGCCGCAGACGCTGCGCACGCTCTGCCAGTGGATTGATGCGCATCCGGAGAGCGAGTTTTCGACGGATGATTTGGCCAATGCGGTGAATATTTCGCGGGTGTCGTGCCGTAAATATCTGATTTGGCTGGCACAGATTAATATTCTGTTCACCAGCATTCACTACGGCGCCACCGGGCGTCCGGTCTACCGTTACCGTCTGGTGGCGGAGCAGTACGGCCTGCTCAAGCAGTACAGTCAATAAGCCGGTAGCTGTCGTCGAGCAGGGTAAAGCGGTACTGGCGTTGGGAGGAGAGCACCACTTCCCGCGCTTTGGTCACGAAAATGGCCTCGATATCGGCCCGGCCTTTCAGCATTTCGCAGCCTTTCTCCACCCCTGCGCCGAATAGCAACGTGGTCCAGATATCGCCGTCGAGAGAATCGGTGGAAATAATAGTCACGCTGTCGAGTTCGTTATTCAGCGGATAGCCGGTATGCGGGTCGAGAATATGGTGATAGCGCTCGCCGTCCTGCTCAAAATAGCGTTCATAGGTGCCGGAGGTGACCACGGATTTATGCGTCACGTCCATCGCGCCCACCAGCGCATCGGCGTCGGAGAAGGGTTTTTTCAGGCCAATACGCCAGTGACCGAGCGGCGTACCCAGCGTCTGCACGTTGCCACCCAGGTTGATAAGCCCTTCGCTCACGCCCTCTTGCTGTAATAAATCTCGCACCCGATCGGCGATATAACCTTTGGCTATCGCTCCCAAATCAATTTCCATTCCCTGACGGGTCAGAAACACGCTCTGCGCGGCGTCATCGAGGATAACGTCGTTGGCCCGCGTGATGTCGAGCAGCGCGGCAATCTCATCGGCGGGCGGTACGCTGTCGCCTTTGAAGCCGATACGCCAGCGTTTCACCAGCGGGCCAATGGCGAGGTTAAACGCGCTGCCGGGCAGGACGCTGGCGGCTTTAGCGCATTTGATGAGTTGATAGACCGCGGCGCTGACCGCAACCGGATGCTGTCCGGCGGCGTGGTTGATATCCATCACCTGCGACTGCGCGCGGTTGACGGTGAACAGGTCTTCGAAATGTTTGATGAGGCCGAACACGCGGGACGCCAGAGGCGCGTTGTGGGAGAACAGTTTGAGCAGAATGGGCGAACCCATCAGGGTTGCTGAGTAGCTGTAGACCGAGTCGTCAGTTGGCATGGCGGTAGCCCTCATCTTGAAGTTCACCCATTCGCGGAAGTTTTGGTAGGCCTGGAGTGGCCGGACGCCCTCTCCCTAACCCTCTCCCACAGGGAGAGGGAACTCTACCGCTCGTTAATTCCCCCTCTCCCTGAGGGTGAAGGGACTGTTCCGCTCGTTAATTCTCCCTCTCCCTGAGGGAGAGGGGACTGTTCCGCTCGTTAATTCCCTCTCTCCCTGAGGGTGAGGGGACTAATTCTCCCTCTCCCTGAGGGAGAGGGCCGGGGAGAGGGGGAAATATCAACCCCGCGCACGAACCGCAGCTTGATGCCCCGCCAGGGTACCGAAGATAATAATATCCGCAACCGCATTCCCGCCGATACGGTTTCCGCCGTGAATACCGCCCACCACTTCACCCGCCGCGTACGCGCCCGGGATAACCTGATGCTCAACGTTCAGCACTTCGGTCTGGGTATTCACCGTCACGCCGCCCATAGTGTGATGTACGCCCGGCGCGATTTGAATGGCGTGGAACGGCCCTTCGTTAATCGGCGCACGCAGCGCGGTGGTCCGGCCGAAATCGTCATCGTGCTGTTTTTCCACGAAGCCGTTATAGCGTTCCAGCGTCGCGAGGAAAGCCTGCTCGTCAATCCCGAGAGCTGCCGCTAACGCACGTGGCGAACTGGCGCTGGTCACCAGCCCTTTCGCAATGTACTCATCCGC
>Ga0079104_1000589_pt1 | contig 36214 bp, 33 predicted proteins | sample MedtruBG_FD_76829 | JGI IMG/M metagenome (GOLD analysis project Ga0079104, IMG submission 76829) | Root nodule microbial communities of legume samples collected from California, USA - Medicago truncatula BG | ecosystem: Host-associated > Plants > Roots > Nodule | place: USA: California...
TTCTAGCCGTTTGATCGGTGTGCTCATGATGCCTTTCGCTTTGGCGCTTAAGTATTTGAGTTAAGGTTAGTTGTTGTAAAAGCTACAGGAAATAATACACACGGATGATGATCGGCGCGACAGGGGATTTCTTTAGCGATATGACGAGTCCATTTAGCACATTGTCTTGCACAGCCACGCTCTCTCTTTTTGCGGACGATCGGATAAACACACTGAAAACTCTGAAAGTATCTTTAAATAATCTGAATCTCATTTACATCTATTTACATCGGTTACCTTCCTGACATAAGTTGCTCATTTTTTAACAGTCAAGTTTGAAAACGGACTTTATGCAGGAGCGGCAGTGATGTTAGGGAAAACGGCGATAATCAACGCGCTGGCGGGTGTTACCCTGCTGGCATCCGGTGCTGCACTGGCTGCTCCATTGTCCCCGGCTGACCGTAATACCATTCAACAACAGCAGCAGCAGTTGCTCGATGAAAACCAGCGTCAGCGTGAAGAGCTTGAGCGCAGCGCGATCGTGCCGCGGCCCGTTACGCCAGACGACGCTTCCACGCCGCAAGGACCCTGTTTCGTCATTCGCCGCATTGAGCTGTCGGGCGCGACGCTGCTTTCACCTTCTGCCAAAAACCGTTTGACCGCCCCCTGGATTAACCAGTGCCTTGATATGGCTCGTCTCACCAGGCTGACTGATGCGGTTTCTGACTGGTACATCAGCCGGGGTTATATCACCAGCCGCGCGTTTTTAACCGAGCAGGATCTCTCCGGCGGCGTACTCCATCTTGCCGTGCTGGAAGGAAAGCTTCAGCACATTCGCCTCGAAGGTGTGCCGGACCGCACATTGAAAATGACCTTCCCCGGGCTTGAGGGGAAGATCCTTAACCTGCGCGATATCGAACAGGGCATGGAACAGCTCAACCGGGTACGTCAGCGGCCCGTTGAGATTGAAATTTTGCCCGGCGACAGGCAGGGCTACTCGGTGGTTAATCTGACCGCCACGCCACAGTTCCCCCTTAGCGGCTCCGTCAGTTTTGATAACAGCGGGCAAAAGAGCACCGGGACCGGGCAGCTTACTGGCGCGTTGTACGGAAATAACCTGCTGGGTCTGGCGGATAAGTGGTTTATCAGCGGCGGGCGCAGCAGTGATTTTTCCAACAGCAAGGATGCTCAAAATTTTGCAGCAGGCGTCAGCATCCCTTACGGCTACGGACTGCTGGACTACAGCTACAGCTGGAGCAACTACCTCAGCACTATTGATAATAACGGCTACCTCTGGCGGTCGACGGGGGATACCGAAACGCACCGTCTGACGGGCTCCTGGGTATTGTTCCGCAATGGCGAAATCAAAACCGGCGTGTCGGCGGGCATCACTCACCGCATCAACCGGAACTATCTCGATGATGTTTTGCTGGCCACCAGCAGCCGCAAACTCTCCAGTGTTTCATTGGGCATTAACCACACACAAAAAATCGCTTCGGGCGTGGCGACCCTGAACCCAACCTTTACGCAGGGCGTGCCGTGGTTGGGTGCAGAAGACGATAACGACAAACAGGGTGATGTGCCAAAAGCCGAATTCCGCAAATGGAGCCTGAACGGCAGCTTTCAGCGTCCCGTGGCGGACAAACTCTGGTGGCTCACCAGCGTCTATTTTCAGTGGTCGCCGGACAGGTTGTACGGCAGCGAGCGTCTGACGCTGGGCGGCGAAACGTCCGTTCGGGGCTTTAAGGAGCAGTACATCTCCGGGGATAACGGCGGCTACTGGCGAAACGAGCTGAACTGGTCGCTCTTTACGCTGCCGTGGGTCGGCGATGTTGGTGTACTTGCCGCAATTGACGGCGGCTGGCTGAAGAAGGACGGCCAGGATCGTTACGCCTCCGGCACGCTGTGGGGAACCGCGTTGGGGCTTACCGCGACGAATCGCGGGTATTCCAGCCAGTTTACCGTCGGCACACCGGTGGACTATCCGGACTGGCTGGCACCGGATCACCTCGTGATCTATTACCGTTTTTCAGTGGCTTTTTAAGGGACAGGGATGATGGAAAAGGATCAGGTTCGTTTTTCACAGCGTGCGCTCAGCGCGTTACTGAGCGTATTGCTGGCAACCCAGCCGCTGCTGCCTGCGGTAGCCGCCACGATTGCCCCGTCCGGAAATACGCAGATGGATAAGGCGGCCAACGGTGTTCCGGTCGTGAACATTGCCACGCCGAATCAGTCCGGTATTTCCCATAATAAATACCACGATTACAACGTCGGCAAAGAAGGGCTGATCCTGAATAACGCCACGGGACAGCTGAACCAGACCCAGCTTGGCGCGATTATCCAAAACAACCCCAACCTGAAAGCCGGGCAGGAAGCCAAAGGGATCATCAACGAAGTCACCGGCGCGAACCGCTCACATTTACAGGGCTACACCGAAGTGGCGGGCAAGGCAGCAAACGTTATTGTGGCGAACCCCTACGGTATCACCTGTAACGGCTGCGGGTTTATCAACACGCCGAATGCGACGCTCACCACGGGGAAACCGGTGCTCGACGCCAGCGGGAAGCTGCAATCGCTTGATGTGACTAAAGGTGCGGTCACCATTGAGGGTGCCGGGCTGGATGGCAGCCAGAGTGATGCCGTATCGATTATTTCCCGCGCGACCGAGATCAATGCCCAACTGCATGCGAAAGACGTACGTGTGGTCGCCGGGGCGAACCGCGTCGCAGCAGACGGCAGCGTCAGCGCGTTGAAAGGGGAAGGTGACGCGCCGAAGGTGGCGGTAGACACGGGTGCGCTGGGCGGGATGTACGCCAACCGTATTCGTCTGGTGTCCAGCGAAACAGGGCTGGGGGTAAACCTGGGGGATCTTAACGCGCGTCAGGGCGATATTACGCTCAGCAGCGCGGGGAAAGTGGTGCTGAAAAACACGCTTGCCAGCGGCAGCACCACGGTCAGCGCGGCGGACGTGACGTTAACCGGCGACCATAAAGCCGGGGGTAACTTCACTGTCTCCGGGCAGAGCGCCCTGACGCTCAACCAGGCCCATATCGCCGCCGAGAACAATCTTCAGTTAGCGACCAACGGTATCCTCACGCAAAACGGCGGCGCGTTCACTGCGGGAACCGACACCACGTTGACGGCAAACGCCCTCACCCAGAGTGCGGATGCCCAGGCCGGTGCCGGTCGTAACCTTGCCGTGAGCGTGGCAGAAAACGCGGCGCTTAAGGGGAAAAACATCGCCGGGCAGGATGCCACGGTTAACGCGAAAACGCTGGAAACCGGGACGCAGCTGACCGCATCACGCCATATTTCGCTGGAGGCGACGCAGCGTGCCGTGCTTAACGGCTCTGTCGTCGCGGGTCAGCAACTGTCGGTGAAAGGCGGTGAGCTGACGCAGCGCGGAAGCGTAAGCGCCTCAGATATCTCGCTCAGCGGTCAGGCGCTGACTCAGGAGAGCAGCAGCAGAACCAGTGCCAGCGGAAATATCGCGCTCTCCACGTCCGGGAACACCCTGCTGAGAGGCAGTACCACTGCCGGAAAATCTCTTGCCATAAACACGGGGAACCTGATCAACAGCGGGACGCTGTCCGCGGGGACGGATGCCTCGTTGAAGACCGGGATATTCAGCAATACCGGCACCGTTCAGGGCAACAGCCTGAACGTTTCAGGAACCGACATCACCAGTTCCGGCACCCTGAAAAGCGCCTCCACGCTGGGTATCAACGCGCGCAACGCCATGCTGTCTGGTGACACCGGCGCGAAAGGTAAAACGACCGTTATCGCGAGCGGTAAGCTGGATAACAGCGGCGCGCTCGTCAGCGATGACACGCTGACGCTGAAGGCTGCACAGGTGACAAACAGCGGCACGCTTTCCGGTGCCAGAGGGCTTGCTGGCTCATCAGACGCGTTCATCACCACCGAAAAGTCAGTGACCCACAGCGATGGCGATCTGGTGCTGAACAATACGGCTACCACCCTTGCAGGCGAAACCAGCGCGGGCGGCTCCGTGAGCATTCGGGGTCAAAGCCTGACGACCACGGCAACGGCACAGACGCAGGGTAACAGCGTCAGCGTGGACGTGCAGAATGCGCAGCTTGATGGGACGCAGGCTGCGAAAGATGGGCTTATCCTGACAGCCACTGACGCTCTCAGTCACGGGGGAAAATCTTCAGCGTCAGCCCTGAAGATTGAAACCAGTAATCTCAATAACAGGGGGACGCTGACGGCGTCATCGCTCGCCATCAGCAGCCCTGCCGTCGTAAACAGTGGTCTGATCCACGCGGGACAGACGCTGTCGCTGGTCACTCATCTGCTGGATAACCGCAGCAGCGGCGTGCTGTACAGCCCGGCGGTACTCACCCTTTCAGTTTCTGACGTGAAAAACAGCGGCATTATCACCAGCGATGCCGGGCTGTCCCTTTCCGGTTCGCGCCTGTCCAACAGCGGTGAGCTGAGTGGCGCGTCACTCCTTGTTGATTACGACACGCTGAATAACAGCACAGGAGGCCTGCTGCTGGCGCAGGGAGCAAACCGCATCACGGCACAATCGGTGTCCATCGCGGGCAGCATCGTAGGGAAGACGCTGACGCTGAATGCCGATCGTCTCGACAGTCGCGGTCTCTTGCAGGGGGATACCGCGTTATCCGTGACCGCCGGAGTGCTGGATTTAGCGGCAGGCTCGCGCACGCTTACGAGTGGGAACCTCACCTTTTCAGGTACCACGCTGACCACCGCTGGCCAGCTGCAGGGGCAGAGTGTCAGTCTCCGCGGCCGCGACTGGAATAACAGCGGAAGCTCGCTGGCGACCGGCTCCTTTAATGCCTTCACCACCGGGACATTCAGCAATACCGGTGAACTGATGAGCCAGGGCGACATCACGCTGAATGCGGGCAATACCGTTAACCACGGCAATCTGTTATCGGCTGGCACGCTCTCGCTCGCGGGGAATACGCTGCGCAACAGCGGAGCGGTTCAGGGGAACCGTGTCACCGCGCATCAGGACAGTATCACTAACAGCGGCACGCTGACCGGGATCGCCGCGCTGACGCTGGCTGCTCGTCTGGAGATGGCTGCACCGCTCCTCTCGCTGGTGAATGAAGCATCGGGAGCGCTGCTGACGGCGGGTGAGTTGACGGTGACGGCCGGTGACCTCAGTAACGCCGGGCAATGGCAGGGTAAACGGGTACTTATTCATGCGCAGGCGCTTACGAACGGCGGTGCGATCCAGGCGGCAGATGTACTGGATGCGCAGATTGTCAGCAATCTTATCAGTACGACGGGCAGCAAAGTCACCTCAAACGGAGAACTGGCGCTCTCAGCACTGACGCTTGCAAACAGCGGGCAGTGGATAGCCAAGGATCTGACGCTGAAGGCGAATACGCTGACAAACAGCGATGAAATCACCGGGGTTGATGCGCTTTCCGTTGCGCTGAACCAGACGCTGACCAACCAGGGCGGCGGGAAATTACTCACGGCTGGCGTCCTGTCGATGAATGCCGGTAATGCGACGAACGCCGGACAGATTCAGGGTAAAACGACCGCAATCACAGCCGGGCAACTGATCAACAGCGGACGGCTTCAGGGTGAAGCGCTGACGCTGGATGTTTCCGGGGTGCTGAACAACACCGCTGGTGGTGTTCTGTTGAGCCAGAACGCGCTGAAGGCGTCGTCCGCCACGCTGAATAATCAGGGGACGGTGCAGGGCGGTGGTGAATCCACGGTGAAAGCCACCACCCGTTTACAGAATGACGGCAAAATTCTCTCCGGTGGAAAGCTCACGCTGGCCACGCCAGAGCTGGTAAACGGTAGCGGCGGGCTGGTTCAGGCCGTCACGCTGCTGCTGGATGTGGTGAACGCCGTGAATGGTGGAAATGTCCTGGCGACGGGCAGCGCTGAGCTGCGTGGCAGCTCGCTCGATAACCGCGGCACGCTTCAGGGTGCGGATTTGGGGGTGAAATACCGGAACATCACTAACAGCGGCACGGTGCTGGGTACTGCCTCGCTGACGGTAGCGGGTGACGCTCTCACCGATACCGTCAGCGGTAAACTCTACAGCGGGGGCAATCTGCTGCTCGATGTCGCCAACTTCAGCGGTCATGGTCAGGTGGTTTCCCTGGGCGACGCGACGCTGAAGCTGGTTAATGCGCTCGTGAACACCGGTACGCTGGCCGCAGGTAAAACGCTGTCGGTCTCCTCGCAAAACGCCATCACCAATAGCGGAGTGATCCAGGGCAATGCCATCGCCCTCAGCGCGGGTGGAGCATTTACGAACAGCGGTACGCTTACCTCCGGTAACGGCAGCAGCACGTTTAATGCGCAAAGCCTGCTGCTGAATGCTTCCGGCTCGCTTCAGGCGGGCGGAGACGTGCAGCTTACCTCGCGGGAAAATATCACCATCAACGGCTTCACTGGTACCGCGGGCAGCCTGACGATGACGGCAGCAGGTACGCTGCTTAATACAGCGCTGATTTATGCGGGCAATAATCTCTCCCTGTTTGCTGCGCGTATTCACAATATTTACGGCGACATTCTTGCTGATAACAGCCTCTGGATGCAGAGGAATGCAGTCGGTGAGGCAAATGAAGACGTGATTAACCGCTCCGGTACGATTGAGACCACACGCGGCGATATCACCGTGAATACCCGCCATTTGCTCAATGAAGCCGATGGGCTGACTGTCAGCCAGTCAGAACGGGAATACCCTGATGCCATTCCTGCCGCAGATGAACACTACATCAGTTATGACCTCAACGGCAGACCTTCGGATTTTGTCCTCTTGCTTGAAGACTGGAAAAACGATGGCAGTAAGGTTGTTTTTGACAGGTATGAGCGTTGCGCCGGAAGTGGTGCAAACGGCAGTGGACAGTGCAGTGACAGGATTGATTACCGCCTCACAGGGGAAGATATCCGGCAATTCCTGCTGAGTGAGTCCGTTGTGTCCGTATCGGCCACCGGCAGTTCCGCCCGAATGGCTGCCGGACGCGACATCATAATTAATGCAGGAACGCTGGATAACCGTGCTAGCCATATTCTTGCGGGACGTAACGCCGTTCTTACGGGAGGGACACTGAATAACCTCTCTGCCGAAGGTGGACGTCGCGTTACCTACGTTCAGGCTGAATATCGTTGTGAGTGGTTTTATCAGGACTGCAACGACAGCAAATGGCAACCTCTGACGCACTATGCAGACGGAAGTTGGGGCTGGTTTGATGAGGACTATGGCTGGTATGGCTGGGTGCCTTATCTCCTCGGTGAACGAACGACAGAATTTGTGGCCGATGGCGGTGTATACCGCTCGGTTATCAGTGCTGCCGGTAACGTCAGTGCGAACTTTAAAAGTGACATCAGCAATACCAACGTCACTGCAAACGCGGGGGGATTCAATAACACTATTCATGCCCCAACGCTGAATACACTTACGCCTGAAGCTATCGGTGAGGGGTTGACCAGTGAGTCATTGACTCCAGGTAGCAGCACAAACATGAGTGCCCCCGATCTTCTGGATAATTTCACCGACGCCCTGAAAGACATCGCCGACGGTTCATCCCTTTCCGATCGGAACGGCAGCAGCGGTAACTATCCACTGCCGTCCGGTGATAACGGTTACTTCGTACCATCTACCGACCCCGATAGCCCGTATCTGATTACGGTGAGCCCTAAGCTTGATGGCCTCGGGAAGGTGGACAACAGCCTGTTTGATGGACTCTATGGCATGCTCGGCATCAAGCCTGGCGATGCACCGCGTGAGACCAACAGTGCCTACACCGATCGGAACCAGTTCCTTGGCTCGGCGTATTTCCTCGACCGTCTGGGGTTGAACCCGGATCGCGATTACCGTTTCCTCGGCGACGCGGCATTCGATACCCGTTACGTCAGCAACGCCATTCTGAACCAGACCGGCAGCCGGTATATCAACGGCATCGGTTCCGATCTCGATCAGATGCGCTACCTGATGGACAGCGCAGCCACGCAGCAGCAGGCGCTGGGGCTGACATTTGGTGTGGCGCTGACAGCAGCGCAGGTTGCCGCGCTTGATCACAGTCTGCTGTGGTGGGAAGCGGCGAGCATTAACGGCCAGACGGTGATGGTCCCGAAAGTCTACCTTTCACCGAAGGATGTCACCGTTCACAGCGGCAGCGTGATTAGCGGTAATAACGTGCAGCTGGCGGGCGGCAACGTCACCAACAGCGGCAGCACCATCACGGCGCAGAATGCCCTGTCCATCGACAGCAGCAACAGCATCAGCAACCTCAACGCCGGACTCGTCAGCTCGGGCGGTGGGCTGAACCTGAGCGCGCTGGGGGACATCAACAACATCGGCTCCACCATCAGTGGTAAAACGGTAGGGCTGGAAAGCGTCACGGGCAGTATTAACAACGTGACTCGCGCGCAGCAGTGGAATGTCGATGCGGGCAATGTGCGTTTTAGCGGCACGGATGTCGGCAAGACGGCATCCATCACTGCCACCGACGGGCTGGCAATGCGCGCCGGACAGGATATCAACGTGACGGGCGCAAACGTGTCGTCGGGCGGCAGCCTGGGGATGGCGGCGGGGAACGATATCAACATTACCGCCAACGAGATGGCGACGAGCGAGGGACGTTCCGGTCGCAACCGCACGACAACGGAGACGGCGTCCGTTACGCATCAGGGCAGTACCCTGAGTGCGGGCGGCGACCTCACCCTGCAGGCGGGTAACGACGTGAATGCCCGTGCGGCGGCGATGGCGGCAGAAGGGGATGTGGGCATTCAGGCCGGGCGGGACGTGAACCTGCTGGCGGAAGCCACCACCACGAGCAGCAGCCAGGGCGGTAAGAAAACCGTTATCGATGAGTCCGTACGCCAGCAGAGCACGGCAATCGCCAGCGGCGGTGACACGATCATTCTTGCCGGGCGGGACGTGACCGCACAGGCGGCAGAGGTGACAGCGCAAGGTGATATCGGCGTGGCGGCAGGTCGCGACGTGAACCTGGCAACGGCGACGGAGAGTGACTACCACTTTAAGGAAGAAACCAAAACCAAAAAGGGGTTCCTCAGCAAGAAGACCACCCACACCATTGAGGAAGACAGCGCGACGCGGGAGAAAGGCTCGCTGCTGAGCGGCGACAACGTGACGGTGTCGGCAGGGAACAACCTGCTGGTTAAAGGTTCGGCGGTCGCCGGAGACGGCGACGTTGCCCTGTCCGCAGGTCATAACGTGGACATCGTGGCGGCGACCAACACGGACACCTCCTGGCGCTTCAAGGAGACCAAAAAGTCGGGTCTGATGGGCACGGGCGGTATCGGCTTCACCATCGGCAGCAGCAAAACCACCCACGACCTGCGGGAGCAGGGCACGACGCAGAGTGAAAGCTTCAGCACGGTCGGCTCGACAGGCGGCAGCGTCAGCATCACGGCGGGCAAACAGGCGCATATCGGCGGGGCGGATATCATCGCGCAGAAGGATATCCATCTTACCGGCGACAGCGTGGTGATTGAGCCGGGGCACGATAAACGCACCCGCGATGAGAGGTTCGAGCAGAAGAGCAGCGGTCTGACGGTGGCGCTGTCGGGGGCGGCGGGGAGCGCGGTGAATAACGCGGTGACCACGGCGCAGAGCGCGAAGCAGAGCAGCGACTCGCGCCTGGCCGCATTGCAGGGCACGCAGGCGGCGCTTTCCGGCGTACAGGCTGGCCAGGCCGTGGCGCTGGACCAGGCGAAGGGCGATTCTGACAAACGCAATAACAACACTGTCGGCGTCAGCGCGTCGATTGGGTCACAGTCGTCCAAATCGTCATCGCATATGGAGAGCGAGACGACCACGGGCAGCACCCTAAGCGCGGGCAATAACGTCACGATAAAGGCCACCGGAAGCGACATCACCGTGGCGGGCAACCAGATTAAGGCCGGGAAGGACGTGACGCTGGACGCGGCGCGGGACGTCAACCTGATTGCCTCGCAGGACACGCAGCAGACGACGGGTAAAAACAGCAGCAGCGGCGGCAGCCTTGGCCTCGGGGTGGGTGTCGGCTCCGGCGGTGCGGGCATCAGCATCTCGGCAAACGCCAACAGCAGCAAGGGGCATGAGAAGGGCAACGGTGTCTGGCAGAACGAGACCACGGTGGATGCGGGTAACCGCGTGACCATCAACACCGGGCGCGACGCGACAATCGCCGGTGCGCAGGTGAGCGGCGAAACCGTGGTGGCGGATATCGGTCGTGACCTGACGATTGCCAGCACTCAGGACAGCGACCACTACAACAGCAAGCAGAACAGCGTCAGCGGCGGTGTGGGTTACACCTTTGGTGCAGGCACGGCATCTGGCAGCATCAACGTCAGCCGCGACAAAATGACCAGTGACTACGACTCGGTGCAGGAGCAGAGCGGGCTGTTCGCCGGCAGCGGCGGGTTTGACGTGACGGTGGGCAACCATACGCAGCTTGACGGCGGGGTGATTGCCTCGACGGCGACGGCGGATAAAAACCGCCTCGATACCGGGACACTGGGCTTCAGCGATATCCATAACCAGGCAGACTTTAAGACCGAACATCAGGGCGCGGGCATCAGCTCGGGCGGCAGCATCGGCGAACAGTTTGCCGGGAATATGGCGAATGCCCTGCTGGCCGGGGGCGGCAACAGCGGTCACGCGGAAGGGACTACACAGGCGGCGGTGAGCGAGGGCAGCCTCATCATCCGCGATAAGGAGAGCCAGAAGCAGGATGTGGCTGACCTGAGCCGCGATGCGGAGCATGCCAACGGCAGCATCAGCCCGATATTTGACAAGGAGAAGGAGCAGCAGCGCCTGCAGGAAGTGCAGCTGATTGGTGAGATTGGCTCGCAGGCGGTGGATATTGCGAATACGCAGGGCGAGATAAACGGGCTGAATGCAGGCAGAAAAGAGCTTGCAGATAAAGGGATAACCGAGCCGGGGGCGGATGCCAGCGACGCACTGAAAAAGGCCTATCAGGATGCGCTGCGCGGGACCGATGCGTACAAAACCACGACGGCGAAATATGGCACGGGCAGCGACCTGCAGAGGGGTATCCAGGCGGCGACGGCCGCGCTTCAGGGGCTGGCGGGAAGTGACCTTAAGGCAGCGCTGGCGGGGGCCTCGGCACCGGAGCTGGCATACCGTATTGGTCACGGCATGGGGATCGATGACAATACGGCAGCGAAAACCATTGCGCATGCCATCCTGGGCGGTGCGGTTGCGGCGCTGCAGGGAAACAGTGCGGCAGCGGGTGCGGCAGGCGCGGCGACGGGAGAGCTTGCGGCAAACGCGATAATGGCGTCGCTGTATCCGGGCAAGACCGCAGATGAGCTGGATGAGTCGCAGAAGCAGACGATCAGCGCACTGGCGACGATAGCATCGGGGATGGCCGGTGGGCTTGCGGGAGACAGTACGGGGTCAGCTATAGCGGGAGCGCAGGCTGGAAAATCGTCGACTGAGAATAACTCGCTGGCGCTGGTTGCCAGAGGTTGCGCGGTTGCTGCGCCGTGCCGGACGAAGGTTGCAGAGCAGGTGCTGGAAATCGGTGCAAAAGCGGGCGTTGCCGGACTTGCCGGGGCTGCGGTTAAGGATATGGCGGACAAGATGACCGCTGATGAACTGGATCATCTTGTTACCCTTGAAATGATGGGTAATGATGAGATCACCAGTAAGTATCTCAGTTCGTTGCAGGATAAGTACGATTCAGGGAGTGCTTCAAACCCGAATATTGGCAAGGATCTGACGGATGGTGAGAAAGCAGAATTGGGCGGTGCGGGTTCAGGCTCGCCGGGAGGCTGGGAGCCGCAGGATGAGGAGAATGCGCGGAACAATGAAGCCCATAGTTCAACGAATGGGAAGAATTTAAATTCTGAATTAGTCGGTAAAGAGATTGCGGGAGGGCATGCTTTTGAGAAACATGTCCTTCAGCAAGGGGAGTTTACTGGCTTGGGTATAAGAACAAGGGCTCAGTTTGCACAACACATTGAAAATGTTGTTAAGAATCCTACATCTACCAAAGAGTTGAGTAATGGTCGTTCGGCTTACTGGGATCAATCTACAGGTACTGTTGTAATTCGTAATCCAAAAGCATCTGATGGCGGAACGGCTTTTAGACCGGTAAACGGTAGGGCATACTTTGATAATTTGAGGTGATGAATGGACGTAATATCTGTTGCAGGTAAACAAGCTCAATTAACTATTGGTGAGAATGAGCTATTAATCCTGAATTCAGCTTTGAATGAGATTTGTAATGGTATCTCTGTTCCTGAGTTTGGAACCAGAATAGGGGCTTCTAAAGAAGAAGTCTGTACATTACTTAATGAAATAGGCCGTATTTTAGACAATATGATCGCTTAAAAAGGATCCCGGCCACCGGGCCGGGATCCTTTTATCCGTCAGCCAACCGGCTCGATCACTAGTCTTCCTTGTTCCATGCTGACTGTGGCCGGCGTGTCGGTGCTGAATCACGCCTCTGCCAGAAAGTTGCCGTTCAGGCGCAGGGCCAGAGCGAAAGTTTCAGCATTTTCTTCTCGACGGGCGATAACTTCAGTCTTGCTGCGGGCAAACAGGCGCATATCGGCGGGGCGGATAGGTTTACTAAAACACATTCTAACGGGGAAACGTTGTATTACAACCGAACAACAAATACTTTTGCTGTTAAAACGGCAGATGGAGTTCCTAAGACAATGTTTAAGCCGGACCCTGCTGATTATGGATGTAAATCGAACCTGGACTAGTTTAATGCACAATAATGAATTTTATGTATGTCGAGTATGTGGCGCTGAACAGTTAGATCCTCCTTGGGGGGAAGATAGTCAAATACCAAGTTATGACATATGTGACTGTTGTGGTGTTGAGTTTGGGTATGAAGATATGAATTTGGAGTCGATCAAACGCTACAGACAAAAATGGCTCGACAGTGGTGCTAACTGGTTCAGAAAGAAAAATATACCAGAAAATTGGTCCTTAGGTATGCAGTTACAAAATATTCCTGATCGGTATCGTTGAGTGAATGATCCCGGCCATTGAATCGGGAACGTTCTATCAGGCTTTACTCAGAATTCCAGTTTCTTCGCTTGAACACTGGCAAATTTTCGGCGTTTAACGGTAGTAGATATTGCAGGAAGCAGGGGGGAACGAATTAGGCCTGAACTAAGTACGAAAGAGCGGAAAGCGTAAGCAAGTAGAAGGATATTCTCCTTCGTAATTTTATATCAAGGAAAGAAAATGAAAGTAACAAAATTCACAGCAATTACTTTACTGTTCGTTGTAGCGCTAACGGGCTGTGCCAGCAAGATAAAACCTGAAAAAGTAACCTCTTCAAATGGTAGTTCAATTGAGATTACGGCTGTGTCAGCACTGGCAGAACTTAATGATAATCGTATCGCAGATAATTCACTACGCGTAGTTACCCCGACTCATAACGCTTTAGGAAAAGGGCTAGCCGTTTTGTCTGTGTTAACCGGAAATATAAAACCTAGCAGTTTTGATAAAGAAAATTATAAAGGGGAAATCATCGAGTCGATCAAAAATCCTACTGGTCCTTATCTCGTTCAAGGTGCAAAGAAAACTATCAGCAAGTGGATGGACTCCCAATCCAGCGGGTATGTTTATAAAGAGCAACTCTATATTGGCCATGCTACCTGGGCATTGATCTTTAAAGATGCTACGGCAACTACTCCCGTTTATCAGCTGAAATATAAGGTGCTTTTCTATAAGAAACCTGAGGGTGGAAATATGTTTTCCGCTTATACTGTAGCTGAATGTTCCCCAGTTCCTGTGGAAGCGAATCTGTCAGAATGGGAAAGTGAGAATTATAAGAAGGTGGTTGTTGAAACCCAGAAGTATATGGATGCCTGTATCCTTGAGTTAAATAATCAACTCCCGCGCTTGCTTAAAAAGTAGCATCTATATTAAGTTATCCAATCCCGGTTTTAACACCGGGATTTTATTTTTTTAAACGCCATTTACCCTCGTTTTATCACCGGCACATCATCCAAATCATTCAGCGCTCCCGGAAATGTCTTCAGCCACTGCGCCACTTTCTTTTTATTGATATTCACCACACTCATCCCTTCCAGACATCCCCATAATTCGCGTGTATGTTGTGGCGTAATGACAATACAATCCTTCATCACCCGGATTTTGACAGGCATGCCGTTGATAAAACCTGTATTTGAGAGCCACTTGCCGCTAAGGGGAAGGTATTGACAGCCCACCCGTGAATAAAGCTCGCAACATGCAGAACTGTCTTACTGCGTTTCCGCTCGAGGATGAACAGGGGCAGTATCAGTCCGGTTAGCGTGCAAACGGTGGATATTGTTTTTCGTATCAGATCGCGGAGAAAATAAAATTCAGTTGGTGATAAAAAGTTAATTATGGAAATATCGAGGCAGCTTCAGGAAATTTAATCGTCTACCGTTGCCTTACTCGATACCAATGACAGCTATTTCATACTGTCTATCCTTACGGCGCTCCCTAATCACCGGTAACTGATTGAAATAGAAAAAATAGAGTAAAAATCGAGACAAATCCCTACGTAAAATTACCAGGTAAAACGCGTATTCATCCTAATAGTTTGCCCTTTCGGGACTGCCTATGATTCGTCTCACTGAGTGTGTTTTCCTGGCATCGGCGAACGAGGGTTCGACGAGCGGAATAATTTTTCAACAGAGTGTAGATGAAGATGAAAGCTATTGTAGTCGCCCTGCCGATCGCGATAATCCCTATGACCGTTCTGGCGGCAAATACCGAGGAAGGGTATTACGGTTCGGCAAAATACCTGCAGATCGAGCAGCGAGCGAAAGAGATGGATACCAGCGCTCGCCCGGGTGTCGGGCAGTTCGTCGGCGGTAAAGAGAAAGAGCACTTTGGCGGCGCGGCGATTGCCGCAGGTTATCAGTTCGGTAACGGCTGGCGTACCGAAGGTGAATATACCTTTAAGCAGAAGACGGAATACACCAGCGGCTCCAGCACATTCGCTAATAGCTATAACCACCTGCAGACCGAAACCGAGCGTCTGATGCTCAACGTATATCGCGATTATGAGCTGGGTTACGGTGTTTCCGTGTACGGTACCGCAGGGGTGGGTGTGAGTAAGATCAAAGCGGGCGGCTGGCAGGGTAATGCAGGTCGTGAATATGCGTCTACCACCCAAAGCAATTTGACCTACGCGTTAGGTGCAGGAGTCAGCTATATGCCGGTTGAACGTCTGTATGTTGATTTGGGCTACCGTTATATCGATATGGGTAAGATCGAAAGCGGATATAACAACTTTACCAACGCGCGTGGCTTAAAAGACGAACAAATGAAAGCACACATCGTCTCTAATGAATTTACCCTTGGCATGCGTTATGTCTTTTAACTTGTTGTAAGCGTCACTGCCTTAAAAACAGGGCCAACGCCGCAGGAATGCGGGGGTTGGCTTTTTTTATTGCGAACATGCGGTTTTGATTACCCGCACGCCATCAGCTCACCTCGCTGTAAATCCCCACCACGCGACCCACCGTTTTGATCTCGTCGATACCGCATTCAAAGGGAACCTTGCCCCCCGCCACGTGGAGCTTTTTACCCGGCAGCAGCGTTAAGTCGCGGATGCTGGTGGTACCTTCAATCTCAACCAGCCACAGACCGTCGGTTAACGACGCCTCTTTCTCGATAAAGTGCAGCTTGCCCTCCGCCCGGACGGCGATGCCACGCGCCAGCGGTTTGCTAAAGACAGCAGAATCGATACTCAAAATAGTATTTTCTTCCAGTCTTCCATCACTAAGGGTGAACGCGGAAACCGAAACGGGATCACCCGGCGCGGGGTTACCTTCAAACTGCGCACCTTGTCCGGTCATTAGCCAGCGAAGGCTGGCGCCGGTGTCCAGCGCGCACTGAACCGCAAAGTCATAAGAGATGGTACCGCGCGCATAGCGGTTCTGAAGCGAGCTGGCGGCGATATTAAAGTGACGGGCCAGCTGGATTTTCTGCGTGAAACCATATACCTGACAGATTCTATCGAGTAACTCTTCATTATTCACTTGAGAATCCAATATCAAAATATATTCCTTTGGGTGTTTACTAATACTCATTTGGGTATTAGTATCATTACAAATTCGGGCAATCAGCGGCAGGCGTTGGCAAACAGAGGCTAATGATTGCAGACAGTATCAAAATGGGAATCATGCAGCATGGCTTCTGAAATCGCAATCCTCAAACGGCGGAAAAAGCCGTGCTGTGCCCGTTATCAGCGCATTAGCGTGCGTGAATTTACGCGAGGGGTGATATGGCGATAGAAGCTGCCCGTGCGAGGGTTCCACTTAGCGTGGGGGCTCGTCTTAGCGGGCTTAACCACGTCGCTGAACTGCGCGCCCGATACGGGAGCGATAGCGGAAAAGAGCTGGCGCGGTTTATGGCCGAGCTGCGCGATAAGCGCGATCCCTGTTTTGAGGAGAACTGCAGGGCGCTGGCCGCCATCTTTTTCCTGGCGAGATTGCCCGTCGCCCGCCACGAGTGCGATATCAGCGAGCTGACGACTGAGGAGAAACGGGCGCTGATTACCGCCATGAACCATTTTCGTGCTGTTGTGAGTTTATTTCCTGAACGGCTGACCATGCCGATGTAACCCAACCCAAAAACGAATGGCGTAAACCCGCGGGGCATTCTATTGCCTGAAATTAAGGAGAACGCGTGATGCGAAACAGTGAAAACCGCTCTTATCCACTCGGAAGTGAAGAACTGAAACGCCTGCTGAAGGAGGCAAAAACAGAGGAGCGATGCGCGCGAGCCCGCGCGGTCTCCCTGCGCCTGGAGGCGCTGGCAAGCCATATCTTTAAAACCGGCATGAGCGGAGAAGACGTTGCCGAACTGCTGTGCCTCGAAGCGGCCCGCTACGAGCGCGAATCACAGGAGCTGCACTGATGGCCGATTTTATCGATCTTGCGCAGGCGCGCGAGCAGGAAGACAGAGAGCGGCACATTAATCACGCCCGCAGACGGCCCGCATCACCTTCGCGTTTCCTCTGCGAGGACTGCGAGGCCCCGATACCCGAAGCGCGCCGCATGGCGGTGCCCGGCGTGGCGCTGTGCGTCACCTGCCAGGAGATCGCGGAGATGAAAAATAAACACGTCCGGGGAGGATGAGTTGGCTACGTCATTTGAGTATCCATGGAACGCTCCGCGGTCGGCCGTTGTCAGCCCCTACCTTACCCATGCCCAACTGCAGCGCCGCGATCGCCTTTTCGCGGCGCTGCAGCAGGCAAGAATTGCCCTCTCACAGCAGCCTGACTGCGTGCGCGTTGACGTCTGGCGCACGGTCGACGCTCTCGAACAGCGTCGGGGCAGCCCGCAGGCCAATGCCTTTTTGATCCGCTTCTGCAACAGGATACTGCCCCGCCTGCGGCAGGTTTCTGAACGCTATGCCTGCGCGGGCCTGCACGACGCGGTCTCCCGGGCCGTATTTGAAGGCCATTTCGACACCCGACTTCTGCAATACCTTGCCTCGCGGATGGTCGAGCTGGTTGCCCGCTATAACCGACTTCCCGATATGTCCCGCGCGGATATCGACCTGCTGGCAGCCGATATCGCCAGCTTTATTCGCGGCGAGCTGGCGAATATTAACGATGCTGACATGGGTGAATACCAGACGCTGTACGTCTGGTATCAGCGCGCCGGACTGATCGCACGGCAGTTTAACGTATCGCCCCCGCACTGGGAGCGGGTGTCGACGACGTTTTTCAACAAAGATGATGTTGCCGCGGCGGTGATCCGCCTGTTTTCCGAGGCGTGGTGGCGCGGGCGATTGCGTCGGATCGCGGCCGCCTGGCGCGAGCATGTGCAGATTGCCCTCGGCAACGTCAGCAAAAAGAGAACGGCGTATGCGAGCAAGCGCTGCGTGACGGAATGGCGCGAGCAGAAGCGCCGCACCCGCGAATTTCTCAAGGGCATGGAGCTGGAAGATGAAGAGGGCAATCGCATCAGCCTGATTGATAAATACGACAGCTCGGTAGCCAATCCGGCGATACGTCGCTGTGAACTGATGACCCGCATTCGCGGCTTCGAAAACATCTGCCAGGCGCTGGGCTATGTGGGCGAGTTCTATACGTTAACCGCGCCTGCGCGGTATCACGCGACCGTGAGCGCAGGCTACCCCAACGCGAAGTGGGACGGGGCGAGCCCGGCGGATACGCAGCGCTACTTCACGCGGCTGTGGGCGCGCATTCGCGCAAAGCTGCACCGGGAGGGGCGGCGCATTTTTGGTATCCGCGTTGCGGAACCCCATCACGACGGTACGCCCCACTGGCACATGTTGATGTTTATGCTGCCGGAAGATGTCGAATGTGTACGCCAGATTATAGGGGACTACGCGCGGGAGGAGGATGCCGCTGAGCTGCAGAGCGAAAGCGCCGCACGGGTGCGCTTTCACGCGGACGCCATCGATCCGCAAAAAGGCAGTGCCACCGGCTATATCGCCAAATACATCTCAAAGAACATCGACGGCTATGCGCTGGATGGCGAAACCGATAATGAAAGCGGCGGGCTGCTAAAGGAGACGGCGTGCGCCGTGTCGGCCTGGGCAGGGCGCTGGCACATTCGCCAGTTTCAGTTCATCGGCGGCGCGCCGGTAACGGTCTACCGCGAGCTGCGTCGACTGACGGACACCGAGGCCGCGCGCGGTCTGAGCGTGGAGTTTGCAGCCGTCCATGACGCGGCGGACGCCGGGGACTGGGCGGGTTACGTCACCGCACAGGGCGGGCCGTTTGTGCGTCGCGATGATTTGCAGGTGCGCACGCTGTATGAACCGCGCGCCGAATTTAACCAGTACGGCGAGGAGACCGTTCGCATCCGCGGCGTGTACGATTCCGCCGTCGGTGCGGGCAGCCCGGTGTTGACCCGGCTCACGCAGTGGAAAATTGTGCCGAAGCGGGCCGTGGACCTTCAGGTTGCGCCTGCACCTCCTCGGAGTTCTGTCATTAACTGTACGGTGAGCGATCCCTCTCAACCCCTTAACCGGCGTGCGCGACGGGCATTAACCGAGCGCATCAAACGCATCCGGCCCGGCGCATCGGCACCCTTTGTCTATGAGCGGGATCCGCAGAACGGGGTTCCGGAGAGGGTGATTGACGAGATCCGGCTCGCCACCGGAATCGCCATCAGCCGGGGAGAGGCCCTGCATCTTATGGCGGGCGGCGTCAGCCGCTTTAACGACAAATGGTGCAGAGGCGCCGCTGACGGTTCGCTCTTTCCGGCAGCGCGTTCTTATCAGGAAAAGGCGCGGAAAATCCTTGAACGTATTGGGCATTTAACGGGCCTGCTCACCCAACGGGAACGCTAATCTCCATCGATATCATGTACATACCGCAAGGCATTCTGATTTTTCGCTTCACTCTTTTTATGAATACGTGCTACTGTATGTTTATACAGTATCTCGTGGTGGAGGTTGTGTGGACAGAGAGTTGAATGAGCAAGTCATGATTGAACGAGTCGAGATGATTGCGCGACTGACGACAGAAGGAACCTGTCAGGAGAGAGATCGTGAGATTGCCCTGAATTTAATTGCTGAGATTGCGAGAGGGAATTTAATCAAAAACAATGCGTTTACCGTTGTTTTCTCGGCATCGCCTGTTCCAGAACGAATCAAAAAAGAAAGCAATGTGCGGGTGAATATCACGCTGGATAAAGATCAGCACGTTGGCCCGTCCATCGTGGCGGCATTCCAGTGCGAACTCACCCGCAGGATTAGGCCCCTGTTCCCGTCAACGCGGGTGACGGTGAAAGAAGGCTCCATGACCGGCGTTGAGCTGCTGGGCGTTGACGGCGAGGCCGAACGCGAAGCGCTGGACACCATTCTCCGCGAAGTCTGGGAAGACGAGAGCTGGCGCTAGCCTCAGCCTCTTATACCGGCACGACGCGCTTCATTCAGATTTTGTGCTCGCCAGGCGGCCGCTCGCGGCTCGCGGACGGCCTGTTGTGTCCGCGATTGTCCATCCGCCAGCGCTAGCGGAAAGGGCGCTGGCTCTGGAAACTCTACCGTACCTGGTAATCCGGATGTTGGAGCGTCTGATGAAGATCTATGCAATGCAGGGCGATACGCTTGATGCCATCTGTGCCCGTTATTACGGGCGCACGGCAGGCGTCGTCGAAACCGTTCTGAAAGCCAATCCTGGCCTCGCTGAGTACGGCGTTGTTCTGCCTCATGGCTGCGAAATAGACATGCCTGAGGTGGATAGCGCACCCAGAAAAGAAACCGTGAACCTATGGGACTGAGTCTGGAGAAAATCACCACGTTTATTGCCTACTGGCTGGCCGTGGCGTTGGCCTGGTTTGGGGCGATGTCTCCTGAGAAAGTCGCGCTCTACGTGGGAAGTCTCTGCGCCATTTTTACCGCGCTGACGAATTACTGGTTTAAGCGAAAAACCTGGCGCTATCTCAAATCGTTAGGCCTCGATAAGAAGAGCATTCGTGAACTCAATCATTAAGCGTTGCAGCATCGCCAGCGTGCTTACGCTGGCGGTGCTCATGCCGGACTTTCGGCTACTGAAAACCTCGCCCGAAGGGCTGGTGCTGATCGCCGATCTCGAAGGGTGTCGTCTGTCGCCCTACCGGTGTAGCGCGGGCGTATGGACGTCAGGCATTGGCCACACGGCCGGTGTCGTGCCGACGAGAGACATTACCGAACGTGACGCGGCGGCGAACCTGATTGCCGACGTCATGAAGGTTGAGAAACGGCTTGCCGCCTGCGCACCGGTGGAGATGCCGCCCCGTGTCTATGATGCGCTGGTCAGTTTTGCCTTTAACGTGGGAACCGGCGCCGCCTGCCGTTCGACGCTGGTGTCGTTGATAAATCGCAAGGAGTGGCCGCAGGCGTGCGGTGAGCTGACCCGCTGGGTGTACGTCAACGGGAACAAAAACGCTGGGCTTGAAAACCGTCGCGCCCGTGAAAAGGCCTGGTGTCTGAAGGAGGGCCGATGAGAACGCTTCTTCTGATGCTGGCCGCGCTGGTGGCCATGACCCTGTGGTATCGACATGACAATCAGAACCTGTCCCGCTCCCTGACCAAAACCAACCAGATCGTCCGCGAACAAAAAAGCGCGATCAACACGCTGAACCAACAGCTTAACGTCTCGCAGCGGCTGGCCAGAGAAAATGAAAACGCGCAGGTCAGGCTCCGCGATGAGCTTGCCGCTGCCGGAGAAACGTTGGCCAGACGCGAAGTGGCCATTGGGAAGTTGATAAATGAAAATGAAGAGTTACGCCGCTGGTATACCGCTCAGCTGCCTGATGCTGTCCGCAGGCTGCACGTCCGCGCCGCCTGCGCCTCCGCCGCACATTGTTTACCACGCTTGCCCGAAGGTGAGCCTCTGCCCGATGCCGGCAAGCGAGCCCACCACTAACGGCGATCTGAGTGCCGATATTCGCAGGCTTGAGCATGCCCTTACTGCCTGCGCGTTGCAGGTTGAAACCATTAAAGACTGTCAGGATACACGCGATGCACAAACTCAAGAGCCTGCGTCAGGCCTTAATTGACGCTGTTCCACAACTGCGCGCAAACCCGGAGCGCCTGGCGATGTCCGTCGGGAGCGGGAATATCGATGCACGCCTGGCGTCCTCGCTCTCGTTTGAAAAGAAATATGAGCTGAAGGCGAAAGTCAGCGGTTTTTCCGGCGACAGCGAGGGCATTTTTGTTCCGGTGCTGGCCTGGCTTCGGGAAAACCAGCCGGACATGTTTACCCTCGAACAGGGGCAAAAAAATGGCTTTCTCTTTCAGGTCGCCTTAAATGACGATGAAACGGCAGAGATCGGCTTTAGCCTGCAGCTGACCGAGCGCATTCTGGTTGCCCAGGAGGAGGGGACCTTGCTCGCCACCTATTCCCCGGAGCCGCCGCTGCCGGAACCCGTCACGCGCCCGATTGAGCTGTACATCAACGGTGAGCTGGTGAGCCGCTGGGAGGTGTGACTGCGCTGATGGCCAGCCCGCAGCCCTGTTGGCTGGCCAGTCGGCAATACTGCTTGTTGTTTCATCCCGCATCAAACCCCGTCTCGTTGCTGCCGATCGCCCTGCACGGCATTCTCTTCTTATGAATACATTAACCTCCATACACGGCATCGCTCGCGCGATCCGCAATCTTATTCGTGTCGGTGTTGTGACCGATGTTGACCTCAAAAGAGGGCTCTGTCGCGTCCAGTCCGGTGGGATGAACACCACCTGGCTGAACTGGATGACCTGCCGCGCTGGCCGTTCGCGCGTGTGGTGGGCACCGTCCGAGGGCGAACAGGTACTGCTGCTGGCCATCGGCGGAGAGCTGGATACCGCCTTTGTGTTGCCGGGCATTTTCTCTGACGAGCATCCGGCACCGTCGACGTCACCCGATGCGCTTTACGTTAGCTTTCCCGACGGGGCGGTTATCGAGTACGAGCCCGGGAGCGGGGCGCTGACGGCAACCGGCATCAAAACGGCAGCCATCACCGCATCGGAATCACTGAGCGCGACCGTACCGGTGGTGCTCGTGAAATCCGCGACCCGCATCACGCTTGATACACCCGAAGTAGTGTGTACCAACAAGTTAATTACCGCCTCGCTTGAGGTGCAAAAGGGCGGGGTGATGGCCGGAAATATCCAACACTCCGGCGGTCAATTCACCTCCAATGGGGTACAGGTGGACAACCATGCCCACGGCAGTGTGCAAAGCGGCGGAAGCTGGACTAAGGGGACACAATGACGGTGCGCTACACGGGAATGAACAGTCAAACCGGGCTCAGCATTTCAGAAGCTGAACATATCAGGCAAAGCGTGCGCGACATTCTGGTTACGCCCGTTGGCTCGCGGGTCATGCGTCGTGAGTACGGCTCCTTGCTGGCGGCGATGATCGACCGGCCCCAGAGTCCGGCGCTGCGCCTGCAAATTATGGCCGCCTGTTACTCCGCGATCCAGAAGTGGGAACCGCGGATGACCCTGACGGCAATCGCGTTCGAACGCTCGGAGAATGACGGGACGTTGTATGTCGATATCACCGGCACGCGACCAACGTCCGATCGCTCCTTTTCTATCACCATTTCACTGAGTTAAACCCTATGGCTATTGTTGATCTGAGCCAGCTCGCCGCGCCTGATGTCGTGGAGGAGGTGGATTATGAGACGCTGCTGGCAGAACGTAAGGCCACCTTTGTCTCGCTCTATCCTGAGGCGGAGCAAGAGGCGATCGCACGCACGCTGACGCTGGAGTCAGAGCCGATTGTGAAGCTCCTGCAGGAAAACGCGTATCGGGAAGTTATCTGGCGTCAGCGCGTAAATGAGGCCGCGCGAGCGGTCATGCTGGCCTACGCCGCGGGCAGCGATCTCGACCAGATTGGGGCAAACGCTAATCTTCAGCGTCTGGTGATTACGCCCGCCGACGACACCACGTTCCCGCCCACGCCAGCGGTCATGGAATCCGATACCGACTTTCGTCTGCGGATCCAGCAGGCGCCGGAAGGGCTAAGCGTGGCCGGTTCGACGGGCGCTTATCAGTTCCATGGCCGCAGCGCGGATGGGCGGGTGGCGGACATTTCCGTGATTAGCCCCCAGCCTGCGAACGTCACGGTTTCCGTGCTCTCCCGGGAGAATAACGGCGTGGCGTCCGAAGCGCTGCTCACCGCCGTTCGCAATGCGCTGAACGATGAGGATGTCAGGCCTGTCGCCGACCGCGTGACCGTCCAGTCAGCCAACATTGTCGACTACAGCATTGTGGCCTCGCTGTTCTTATTCCCTGGCCCTGAAAGTGAACCCGTGCTCAACGCGGCCAGAGCCCGGCTGCAGGCCTATATCACGGCACAGCACCGGCTGGGGCGCGATATCCGCAAGTCTGCTATTTACGCCGCACTTCATGTGGAAGGGGTGCAGCGCGTGGAGCTGACGGCGCCGGCAGCCGATATCGTGCTCGATGAGACGCAGGCCTCATGGTGCAGCCAGTACAGCGTGACCGTAGGGGGGAACGATGAGTGATACCCGTCTTCTGCCGGTTGGTTCGTCGCCTCTTGAGGTGGCGGCCGCGCGCGCCTGCGCGGAGATCGAAAAAACGCCGGTGCCGCTGCGCCATCTCTGGAGCGCAGATACCTGCCCGGCAAACTTGCTGCCGTGGCTGGCCTGGGCGTTCTCGGTCGACCGCTGGGATGAGAACTGGCCGGAGGCCACCAAGCGTGACGTGATCCGCGCGGCGTGGTTTATCCATGCCCACAAGGGAACGATAGGCGCCGTGCGTCGCGTAGTGGAGCCGCTGGGTTATCTGATTAACGTCACCGAGTGGTGGCAAACCAACGATCCGCCCGGCACCTTCCGCCTTGATATCGGCGTGTTAGACACGGGCATCACCGAGGAAATGTATTACGAGATGGAGAGGCTTATTGCTGATGCAAAGCCTGCCAGCCGTCACCTTATCGGCCTGAATATCATCCAGGACATCCCGGGTTATCTCTATACCGGCGCCCTGAGCTATGACGGCGACATCATCACGGTTTACCCCGGATAAGCGAGAGCACAATGACAGTGAAATATAAAACGGTTATCACCAAAGCCGGTGCGGAAAAACTGGCTGCAGCAACCGTCCCGAACGGGAAGAAAGTGAACTTTACAGCGATGGCGGTCGGCGACGGTGGCGGAGCGTTGCCGGTGCCTGATGCCAGCCAGACAAAGCTGGTGAAGGAAGTCTGGCGCCACGCGCTGAATAAAATCAGCCAGGACAAGAAGAACAAAAACTACGTTGTGGCAGAGCTGCTGATCCCGCCTGAGGTTGGCGGTTTCTGGATGCGCGAGATGGGGCTGTATGACGATGCCGGAACGCTGATTGCCGTCGGGAACATGGCTGAAAGCTATAAACCCACGCTGGTGGAGGGCTCGGGGCGCGCGCAGACGTTGCGCATGGTCATCATGGTCAGCGATATCGCGTCCGTTGAGCTGACGATTGACACCTCAACGGTAATGGCGACGCAGGATTACGTTGACGGGAAGCTCGCGGAGCACGAGCAGTCGCGCCGCCATCCGGACGCGACCCTTGTTGCGAAGGGCTTTACACAGCTCAGCAGCGCCATTGATAGCGCCTCCGAAGTGCTCGCTGCAACGCCGAAAGCGGTGAAGGCGGCGTACGACCTGGCGAAAGGGAAATACGCGGCTCAGGACGCCACCACGGCGCAAAAGGGGATTGTCCAGCTTAGCAGCGCGACTGACAGTGTGTCTGAGGTGCAGGCGGCGACGCCGAAGGCGGTGAAGACGGCGTACGATCTGGCAAACGCCAAGTACACCGCGGTGGATGCCACTACGGCGCGCAAGGGGCTCGTTCAGCTCAGCAGCGCGATCGATAGTGCGTCTGAAACTCTCGCAGCGACGTTGAAAGCAGTTAAGGCTGCCAATGACAACGCTAATGGGCGCGTGCCGACCGAGCGTAAGGTAAACGGTCGGGCATTGACGAATGATATCGATGTAACCTCTCAGGATATTTTTAACAGTCAAGCTATCGGACTTTCGACAGAGGATTTGGATACGCTGAAAACGCCGGGAATTTATTATCAGCCAGCGAACGCCAATACCTCTGCCGCAAGGCACTATCCAGAAAATAACGCCGGGACGCTGCTTATCTATAAAAATGCTGGTGTCACGCAGGTTTTCCGCGTTTACAACAGTTCCCGTAGTTATACACGTAGCCAGTATTCTACGGGGGCATGGACTGTCTGGACGCCAGATGATGCGTTTCCTGTTGGCGCGCCAATTGCGTGGCCGTCGGACGTAGCGCCAGTCGGGTATGCCATTATGGCGGGACAAACCTTCGATAAATCGGCTTATCCCCTTCTGGCTTCGGCCTATCCGTCAGGTGTAATCCCGGATATGCGCGGATGGACGATTAAGGGGAAACCCGCAAGCGGTCGCGCAGTGCTGTCACAGGAGCAGGACGGAATAAAGTCGCACACTCACGGGGCATCTGCTTCATCAACCGATCTTGGGACGAAAAATACCAGCGCATTTGATTACGGGACGAAAACGACCAGTGCCTTTGATTATGGAACAAAGACATCAAACAGCACCGGTGCGCATACACACAGCATTTCCGGTACGGCCGAATCCGCAGGCGACCACAGCCACGCTCAGCGAGCATGGCGTGATGGCGGCGGCGGGAATGGCGTTTATATTGATCGAAATGTCTACAACAAAGCTGGCTATGCTGATACGTCCTCTTATACCGTCAATGCAGGAGCGCATACTCACAGTGTAAGCGGAACAGCGGCTAGCGCTGGCGCGCATGCGCATACGGTCACCGTAGGTGCCCACACGCATTCGGTGGCTGTAGGGTCGCACACTCACTCAGTTGTAATAGGGGCACACACCCACACCATCACCATTGCCAATGCCGGTAACGCAGAGAACACCATTAAAAATATTGCTTATAACTACATTGTGAGGCTTGCATAATGGCTTTTAAATTTTCAGGTAAAGACCGCACTATCCGAATTTATAACCTCTGCGTAGACACCAGAGAGTTTATTGGCGCGGGTGATGTCTACATACCAGCTAATACAGGTCTTCCGGCGGACTGCACCAATGTTGCGCCACCCAACACGCCAGAAGGAAAAGTCGCCGTATTTAACGGAACGAAGTGGGAGCTAATCGAGGACTTTAGAAATCAAACGCTCTACAGCAAAGAAACGGGCGAGCGCGTGTACATCACCAGGCTCGGGGCTTTGCCTGCAGATGTAACGACAATAGCCCCTGACGGAAACTATATGCGCTGGGATGGCGAAGGTTGGGAGAAAGACATGGAAGCAGAACGCACCGCAGCGGTGTCATTTGCCGAAAGTGAAAAAAAACGGCTGATGCAGGAAGCTACGCTTACCATTGAAACATTACAGGATGCAATAGTTTTAGGGGCGGCGACCGAGAACGAGGTCAGCATGTTGGCGGCGTGGAAAAAGTACCGTGTTTGCCTTAGCCGAGTTTCACCCAATGTCGCACCGAAGATTGAATGGCCTGTACTACCGATGTGACAGACTACTGAAAAGATAAAAAACCGCCTATAGAGGGCTTAATCGTAAGGATATTCTTCATGGCCCTCTTCTCTTCCATCACCGATAAATAACCTTAGCCAGCAAAGGCCGAATGGATACCATGCAGTCACTTCCCCAGTGATGCACAATCAAAGAAACATTGTTACTGCCTCGTTAATGGCGCAACGATAACTACAATAGCGCTACATGTTAGCAGCGTTCAATTTAACCAAATTGGACGCTCAAACCGATCAATTTCCCCTGTTAATAAACTCAACCGCTAACTGTGCGTTGTGCTGTTTTCTCTCCAACGTCATTACGTTTCATACCTCCTCCGCTCAAGAGAAAATAGCCTCACCACTAAACCACGGAGTTAAACAGATGGGCGACTATCACCACGGCGTGGAAGTCATCGAAATCAACGATGGCACGCGCACCATTTCCACCGTCTCGACGGCAATCATCGGTATGGTCTGTACGGCCAGCGATGCTGACGAACAGACATTCCCGCTTAACGAGCCTGTGCTCATTACCAATGTGCAATCCGCCATTGCGAAAGCCGGTAAACAGGGGACGCTGTCCGCTTCCCTTCAGGCTATCGCCGACCAGTGCAAGCCGGTCGTTGTGGTTGTCCGCGTTGCTGAAGGTATCGACGACCCGGAAAACCCTGAAGCCGCACAGAAAGAGACTATCTCTAACATCATCGGTACCACCGACGAAAACGGTAAATACACCGGCCTGAAGGCGCTTCTGACCGCAAAAACCGTCACCGGTGTTAAGCCGCGTATTCTCGGCGTTCCGGGGCTGGATTCGCTGGAAGTGGCCACCGCGCTGGCCGCGACGTGCCAGAGCCTGCGTGCGTTTGGCTATGTCAGCGCATGGGGCTGTAAAACCATTCCTGAGGCGATCGCCTACCGCAAAAACTTTAGCCAGCGTGAGCTGATGGTCATCCATCCGGACTTCCTGGCGTGGGATACCGCGACGAACGCCACTAAAATGGCCTGGGCAACCGCGCGCGCGCTTGGCCTGCGCGCCAAAATCGACCAGACCACCGGCTGGCATAAAACCCTGTCAAACGTGGGCGTCAACGGCGTCACCGGCGTGAGCGCTTCCGTATCCTGGGATCTGCAGGAACAGGCCACCGATGCCAACCTGCTTAACCAGGCTGGCGTGACGACGCTGATTCGCAATGACGGTTTCAAATTCTGGGGCAACCGCACCTGCTCTGACGACCCGTTATTCCTGTTTGAAAACTACACCCGTACCGCGCAGGTACTGGCCGACACCATGGCGGAAGCGCACGCATGGGCAATGGATAAGCCCATTACCCCAACGCTGATTCGCGACATCATTTCCGGCATTAACGCCAAATTCCGCGAACTGAAAACCAACGGCTACATCGTTGACGGCTCCTGCTGGTATGACCCGGAATCCAATGACGTGTCGACCCTGAAAGCGGGGAAACTGTATATCGATTACGACTACACCCCTGTTCCGCCGCTGGAGAATCTGACCCTGCGCCAGCGCATCACCGATACCTATCTGGCCGATCTGTCAGATTCGGTTAACAGCTAAGGAGCTGAAGCATGGCGTTACCACGCAAACTTAAATATCTGAATATGTTCAACGACGGCCTGAGCTACATGGGCGTGGTTGAGTCCGTCACCTTACCGAAGCTGACCCGCAAGCTGGAGAAGTATCGCGGCGGCGGTATGCCGGGCTCGGTCTCCGTCGACCTCGGCCTGGACGATGATGCCCTGGCGCTGGAGTGGACCATCGGCGGTCTCCCTGACGTCGCGCTGTGGGCGCAGTATGCCTCTCCGGGCGCGGACAGCGTGCCGCTGCGTTTTACAGGCTCTTTCCAGCGTGACGACACCGGTGAAATCTCAGCGGTCGAGATTGTGATGCGCGGCCGTCACAAAGAGTTTGACGGTGGTGAGAACAAGCAGGGTGAAAGCGGCACCACTAAGATGTCGACCGAGTGTGCTTATTACCAGCTCACCATTGATGGCAAAGAGGTCATCGAGATTGACATCATCAACATGGTGCTGAAAGTCGACGGTGTCGATCGTCTGGCGGAACATCGTAAGGCCATCGGCCTGTAACTTCTTAACCGGCCAGAATTGCTGGCCGGTTACTCCCCTTTTTTTGAGAGTAACGAGATGGAAAATATCAACGAAAGCGAAAATCCTCACACCGTCATGCTTGATAGCCCCGTTCTGCGCGGTGAACAAAAAATCGAAAAAGTGACCGTCGTCAAACCCAATGCCGGCACCCTGCGTGGCGTCTCGCTGGCGTCGCTGGCGCAATCCGATGTGGATGCCCTGATTAAGGTACTGCCACGGATGACCTCTCCCGCATTAACCGAGCATGAGATTGCGCGTCTGGATGCCTCCGACCTTCTCTCTTTTGCCGGTAAGGTGGTCGGTTTTTTGTCACCGACTTCGGCTCGCTGAAATTTCCTGAAAACCTGTCGGTCGACGACCTGATGGCGGATATCGCGGTGATCTTTCACTGGCCGCTGTCAGAACTGTACTCCCTGAGCGTGACCGAACTCCTTATATGGCGCGAAAAGGCGCTGCAGCGAAGCGGAAACCACCATGAGCAATAATGTCAGACTTCAGGAGCTGCTGAGTGCCGTTGACCGGGCCACCCGACCGCTCAAGGCTATCCAACATGCCGGCCTCTCTCTCGAGGGCGAGATCCTTGATTCGCAGGCGGCGCTGCGCGCGCTCGATGAGCAGGCGGGGCGTATTGACGGCTTCAGGAAAGCAAACGCCCGGCTCGCCATGACGGAACAGTCGCTTGACCAGGCCGGACAGCAGGCCGCGGCCCTGGCGGTGCAATTTAAGAACACGCAAAACCCCACCCAGGCGCAGGCAGATGCGCTGTCCGCTGCCCGAAAATCAGCAGCCGACCTTAAGCTCGAGTACAACAACCTGCGCTACGCGGTACAACGCCAGCGCACTGAACTCGCTCAGGCGGGAATAAATACGCGCACGCTCTCGTCGGACGAGCGTCGTTTACGCACCCACATCAGCGAAAAAACGCAGCAGCTTAATCGACAGCGTGATGCGCTGGCCCGCGTCAATCAGCAGCAGGAGCGGCTTAATACCGTTCAGACTCGCTACGAGTCAGGCAAACGCGTGGCCTCGCGGGTGCATCAGTTGGCTAATGCGGGCGTGGGTATGGCAAAGGCAGGTTTTGACCAGACGTCCCGGTTTATGGCCCCTGGCATCAGTTTTGAGAAGCAGATGTCATCCATTCAGGCGAACCTTGGTCTGGCGAAGGGCGACGCCCGGCTTGAGGCCATCCGACAGCAGGCGCGGGAGGTCAGCGCCAGCACCGGCGTCCCTGTCGATACGATCGCGCTGGCGCAGCGCGAGCTGGCCCAATCCGGTTTTGACGCTGATGGGTTGCTTGCGGCCACCGCGCCAGCGGTCAACCTTAGCCTGGCGGGGAATGTCGACGCGGCAAGAGCGGCCGATATGATCGCCAGTACGCAGGCCGCGTATGGTCTGGCCGATCAGGATGCGGGGCGCATCGCAGACGTTCTGACGCGCGGTTTTACCTCTTCGAAAACCAGCCTCGCTGAGATGCAGGACGCCGTCACCTCCGCTGCGCCCGCTGCGGAGGCTTCCGGTCTGGGGCTTGAAGAGACCACCGCGCTGCTCGGCGTCCTGGCGGAAAAAGGGATGAAAGGTGCCGCCGCCGGGGACGCACTCAGCGCGATGCTGCGCCATGTTCAGACTCCGGATGCGATAAAAGCCGCAGGGGTGCTGGCTTCCGCGGCGGGTGATGGATCGCTTAATGAAAAACGTCAGCAGTTGCAGGGGGCGAAGGGCAGTGCCGCGCTCGCGGCTTCCGTACAGACCGATAATCTTGACGGCGATATCAACCGGTTCCAGGCCGCGTGGAGCGGGTTAAAGATAGATGTATTTGATAACGCGGACGGTACCCTGCGCACCCTGATCGCCACCGCAACCGGGTGGCTCGGTACGCTCTCTCTCTGGGCGAACGCTAACCCTGAGCTGACGCAAGTTCTGGTCGGCGTCGTTATCGGCGCGCAGGCGTTTGCAGGCGTACTGGGCGGGTTAGGCATGGTCGTCGCGCCGGTTTTGTCTGGCCTGAATATGATCATCACTGCGGCAGGAATGTTGGGTATGGGATTCAGCGTGGTGGGGGGCACCATCATGACGGTGCTGGGAGCCCTTAGCTGGCCGGTTATTGCCCTTGGCGCGGCGATTGCCGCCGGTGCCTTGCTGATCTTTAAATACTGGGAGCCCATCAGCGCCTTCTTTGGCGGCGTGATTGAGGGGCTTTCTGCGGCCTTCGCGCCGCTGGGCGAGCTGTTCTCCCCGCTGTTAAAGGCGTTTGATTTCATCGCAGAAAAACTGAGCGGGATCTGGCAATGGTTCACCGAGCTGATTGCGCCGATCAAGGCGACGCAGGAAACGCTCGACAGCTGCAAAAATGTTGGCGTGGCGTTCGGTCAGGCGCTGGGAAATGCGCTAATGGCTCCGCTTGATCTCTTTAACAGCCTGAGCGGCAAGGCCAGCTGGCTGCTGGAGAAACTCGGCGTCATAAAAAAAGAGTCGGGCAATATCGACCCGGTCGTGCCGAAAGAGGGTACCTCCTCTGCTGACGCTGGCAGTGCATGGGACCCGGCGTCACCGGTTTACGGCGGCTTCATGGGATACCAGCCAACGGCTGCCGCGGGAGGGCGTTCATACGTCGATCAGAGCAAAAGCGAATACAACATTACGCTGCAGGGAAGCGTGGCCTCCGGAACGGATCTGACTCGTCAAATCCAGGAGGCAATAGAGAACAGTGAACGTGAGAAAGCAAGAAAGCAGCAAACCAGCTTTACGTACGGTTGAGGAGAGAGAAAATGTTAATGGTGCTGGGTCTGTTTGTCTTTGAACGACGAACCTTACCGTATCAGACAATGCAGTTTACAAAGGGCTATCGTTGGGCATCCAACGATCGCATCGGGAAGCCTAAAGCCTGGCAGTATCTTGGCGAAGGTGAGACCTCCTTCAGCCTGTCCGGATTACTTTACCCGGAGCTCACGGGAGGGCGGCTTTCTCTTAAGTCGCTTGAGCTGATGGCAAATGAAGGGCGGGCATGGCCGCTGATAGACGGCACCGGCATCATTCACGGCATGTTTATCATTGAGAAAGTCACGCATACGCATTCGGATTTTTACAGTGATGGCACTGCGCGAAAAATTAATTTTACGCTGGAGCTGAAACGCGTGGACGAATCGCTAATGGCGATGTTTGGCGACCTGAGAACGCAGGCTGAAGAGCTGGTGACGAGCGCACGCAATAGCATTGGAGGGCTGGTGGGATGATCACCGAAATGAATATCCGGGCGGGTGGGAAAATCGCCCCTGATTTTATGCTCAAGCTTGACGATCGTGATATCACGCAAAACGTCAGTCCTCGTCTTATCAGCTTATCCATGACCGACAAACGCGGGCTGGAAGCCGATCAGCTGGATATTCAACTCGATGATTCCGACGGACTGCTAGATTTGCCTGCCCGGGGGGCTACGCTCTCGTTATGGCTGGGATGGGAGGGCGCCCCACTCCTACAAAAAGGGAACTTCACGATCGATACGATTGAATTTCAGGGCGCACCGGACAAGCTGACCATTCGGGGATGCAGCGCGGATTTCCGCGGGAAGCTAAACGTGCGGCGCGAGCAGTCGTGGCATGACACGACGATCGGCGCGATCGTTAATACTATCGCACAGCGTAACCAGTTGACCGCTAGCGTCGCGGCGGGACTTTCGTCTATCACCATTTCGCATATCGATCAGTCTCAGGAGACAGACGCGGCGTTTCTCACCCGCCTGGCCGAACGCAACGGCGCATTTGTTTCAATCAAAGCCGGCAAGGTTATTTTTATGAAGGCGGGCCAGGCCGTGACGGCCAGCGGCAAAACGATTCCCTTAATGGTGATTGAACGTGGGGATGGCGACCGGCATCTTTTTTCCGTCGCCGATCGTGAAAACTATTCTGGCGTGACGGCCAAATGGCTGCAAACGCGCGATCCTAAAAAACAAAATCCTCAATTGAGGATTAATCGATTGCCTGAGGGGCAGGTGCCAGAGGCATTAATGCACCCGGATGCCGCCGCGCCGACAGCGGGAGCAGTAGACAAGGCGCAGAAGCCGCAGGAGATGCTGGTGGGATCGGCGGAGAACGTGTTTGAGCTCACTACGGTCTACGCCTCTGAAGAGCAGGCGCTCAGAGCTGCAGAGGCAAAGTGGCGTGTGCTCCAGCGGGGGACCGTGAAATTTTCCATCCAGCTGGCGCTGGGGCGAGCCGATCTGTTTCCCGAAACGCCGGTGCTTGTAAACGGTTTTAAACGCGTCATTGACGAGCAGGCGTGGATCATCAGCGAGGTGGTTCATACCCTCAGCGAAAGCGGATTTACCACCAGGCTTAACCTCGAGTTGAACGCCACCGACGAAAAATTTTCTGTCGACAGTGAGTAATTGATTTGCCTTTACGTTGTTTTTGAGTATTATTAATTCACAAAATGTGAATTAAACGGAGGGGTACATGTTTCATTGTCCTAAGTGCAAGCATTCCGCGCATGCGCGTACCAGTCGCTATTTAAGTGAAAACACCAAAGAGCGCTATCACCAGTGCACCAATGTTGACTGCAGCTGTACGTTCGTGACGATGGAGTCCGTGGAGCGTCTGATCGCAACCCCTGGAGACGCTGGGAATGCGCGAACGGCTTCGCTGGCTCACGGTTAGCGGCTTCGCTTCCGGCCGTTGAAAAAAACCAATAAAAAAGCCACTCGTTAGAGTGGCTTAATAATTTGATTCTACAATTAAAATTTGGTGGCCCCTGCTGGACTTGAACCAGCGACCAAGCGATTATGAGAACCATTACAGCCTAAGCAAAAACAATTACTTAATTTAAAATCAATAAGTTAAAGACCCAATATCCACCAATATTAGCCAATAATCTGAAGTTTGCGCGACACTTTTGCGACACTATAGATACTGCATTGCACGTGCAGGGATGAGTCTCTCTATCCTGAGGCGTTCAAATCCTTCTAACTTCATCGCTTCGATTTTTAGTGTGACAATTACTGAGCGCAACCATTCTTTTTCACTAGCCAAAATATTTTTGGCAATGCCATTAGTATATCTATTTATTAGAATGTTTCTAATTCTGTCCCAGTCATTATAGGGTTTGCACAGCCATGTAAGTACGAAATCTTCAGGAGGTATGGTAGATAATATGTCAATTCTGGAATATTTTCCTAAAGTCGAACCTTCACCGATTAAAAGTAATTTGAACTCATTTAAATTATCATTTAAAGCCTGCATTATCTCCCTTGAAAATTCAGGGTAGTTATTAATTAATGCTTCCTTACGCTTTATTTTGATGTATTTTCTAATTTCATTAATATGTTGACTGTAAACTTCATATAACCAAAATCCGTGGCCGTGTGCACTCGACTCTAAAAAGCTATCAAATATACTTTCATTTGGATTATCAAATGGTAATTTATTGTTGTTAACAAGGTCATCTATGTATTTTTTGCAATCATTAAGAGTTTCCTCTAAGGACTTATCAATTACATTGATATATGACATTAAAAACATCAAGTGAAACATATGAAGCATAGTCCCGGTTTCAGTCACCTCTCTATTTTCAAATTGTTTAAGCATCTCGACTTTAGAATTGTTAACAACTTCATCATCCAAATAATCGAAACTTTGGATTTTCAGCCAAGCTGGCACTTCGATATTTGCTTTTTCTTGAAAATATCTTGATTGTTTGATTTTGTCTCTTATTTTACTTTTTGGATATATGCCTTCAACAAGCATCAAATAAATAAGCTCATCATTGAGGATTCCACCCGAAAAAATCTCTTGAGAATAACTTGAAAATAATCTTTTCAATCTTTTCTCTTTCGGGTCTGCTTCTTCATTTTCTTCATCGCCAGCTTCTAAACTTGGTAGTGAGTAGCTGTGATTATGGAATTCATTTTGTAAGCTCATAAGTTCAACAGAAAGGATATTACCTAGTCTGTACTCAATATTCAATGTTGAAAATGTATTAAATAATTCCTGCATAGCCTCATCGTTTTTGATTTTAATATATGTAAGGCAAGAGGTTAATCTTTCACAGTCCTTAATAACATGTCGAAGTATTCGCAGTGATTGGCACTGTGATTTTTTAAATGCAGAAACTATGAATGATTTGATATTGTTATGATGTTTTAATCTGACGGTTTCGGAAAAGAAACTATCGGCAGCAGAATCCACTTGAGGTTTTATTTTGATTGTATGACCAATTATTTTTTCTTTTGTAGTTATGAATTCTGATTCTACTTCTGAGTCGTGAGCAATTACAAGTACGCGACATTTATGATGTTCGGTGTATTTGTTTATAGCGCCAAGAATATCTTTTAATTTTACTGAGCATCTTTCAAGATCATCAAAAACTATGATTTTTGTATTATCTACTTTCTCCTTTATAAAGGCATCGGCAAGGCTACTAATAATATTTCCTGCTCCAAACGTTATATCATTCCATTCTGCGGTGGAATCTTTAACAGCTGTAGCAGATTTTTTTAAAAAATTTCTTGTTGGATACATTTCTGCGAAGACATTAGCGTATATCTCACTTGTGGAACTCAAGCCAAATAAACTGACATAGCATACTTTTTCTTTAGGCAATGAATTCATCACTTGATAAGTTTTACCTATTCCCCAATCCCCTGTTATGAGAACGGCGTAACTTGGTTCAGCTTGTTCAATGTAATAGTCAAGATACCTTTTTAAGCTTTCATCGATCATCTTCAGCATCCTTTTTAATAGATTTTGATAATGGATTGAACTTTAGAGCTTCAATTAAGTGAGATGGTGCAAAATGCGAGTATCGCATTGTCATTTTGATATCAGTATGTCCTAGTATTCTTTGCAGTACTAATATGTTTCCACCGTTCATCATGAAATAACTTGGTTTCATGAACGGTAACAGTTTACATCAGGCAACATACGGAAGGGAGATGCAAAACGCGTGAACTACCACAGCAAAGTGAGTCTCATGCGACACTTTTGCGACATTCATACTATTAGTGAAAAAAAAGCCACTCAGTAGAGTGGCTTAATTCTTTGATTTTAAAGCTAAAATTTGGTGGCCCCTGCTGGACTTGAACCAGCGACCAAGCGATTATGAGTCGCCTGCTCTAACCACTGAGCTAAGGGGCCGTGGCGGTGAATTATAAAGTAACTC
>Ga0079104_1000594_pt1 | contig 36030 bp, 31 predicted proteins | sample MedtruBG_FD_76829 | JGI IMG/M metagenome (GOLD analysis project Ga0079104, IMG submission 76829) | Root nodule microbial communities of legume samples collected from California, USA - Medicago truncatula BG | ecosystem: Host-associated > Plants > Roots > Nodule | place: USA: California...
CGCAAAAGAATTCATGGCTCTATCGGTTATATTACTCCGCAAATGAAAGAGGATCTAGTAAGGATAATAATTTAATAGAAAATGTGTCCATAATATTGACCTAGGTCCAGAACCTTTTTAAAAAGGATTATGCTTTTAATGTTTCCTTTAAACATTCTTTTAAAGGAACATGGGTTTAAATAAAACTTTTTAACAATTTAAAAAGGAAAAAAGTTAAAAAGGTAAGAATAAAAAAAGTTAACAATTTATAGGAAACATGCGGGTTTGAGGGGGGATGCTAGTATAATCGCAGCTATTTATTACATTAAAGTGTTTTTTGTATGCGATAAAGTAAGAACAAATAATATGGAGGAGATAATTTTTTGAGCTTAACATATATGTCAAAGCTAAGGGATTCTGTGTTAAAATATTAATCGATGCAAGTACTGGTAATTAAAAGAGTATACAGGACAAAATACTGCAAACTAGGACAGGAATATTTTTACAAGGGGTTTTATAATACATAGTGAAAGGGGAAAGGATAGATGAGTTTTGGAAAGTCATTACAAAGTGCAATTGATTATATGGAGAGTCATCTCCTTGAGAAGATCAATTACGAAAATGTAGCAAAAGAAGTGCATATGTCGTGTTACAATTTTCATAGAATATTCAGCTTAATGGCTGGAATGACAGCTAATGAGTACATTCGTAACAGAAGGTTGTCACTAGCAGGACAAGAATTACAGCTAACTGACAGTAAAATTATAGAGGTTTCCTATAAGTATGGTTATGAAACTCCTGAAAGTTTTGCAAAGGCTTTTTCGAGATTTCATGGTGTATCACCAAAGTTAGCTAAAAGAAAAGGAACTCAACTCTGTCTATTCAACCCTTTAGCCATTAAAATTATATTGGAAGGCGGAAACACTATGAATTATAGGATTGAAGAAACAGGCAAACAAAGATTTATTGCAAAGGTGCGAGCATTTAGTAATGAAATTATTAATGAAGCTGGCAATCATGATATTCCAGATTTTTGGGGTGAATGTCATAAAGAACATTTAGTAGACGAGATCAGGAATTTGAGACGAGATGGTAAAAAAGATTTATATGGTCTATGCAGTCCTACTAAAGAAAATGAAATAACTTTTGATTATGGAATTGGAGTAATTATTGATGAAGATACTGATATAGATAATGAAGAAGCAATTCTTAAAAAAGGTTACCGCATATGGGAAGTTGACTCGGCAACCTATGTAGTTTTTAAATGCTACGGTAATAATGGTGATTGTATCAGTGAAATGTGGAGTAGATTTTTTAAAGAATTCTTACCACAGTCAGACTATGAACAAACAGAAGACACTGACTATGAGATCTATCCGGATGAAGGGGAGCCAGGTTTATTTTGTGAATTGTGGATTCCTATAAAGAGGGTATTATAATATGATGTAATTGAAGTTTTGTATGGGCTTGCTGATAGCTTAGGTTATAGGGAATAGGAACTTGTGAAGGTTAGTGATAAGAAGAGATAGGAACGTAGGATATTTAAGGAAGAGGTTGTGCTTAGATCTGTTAGGTAATTTAAATACTTGGCAGTATATGTTATAATTATATAAAAATGGTTTGATTCTATTTGATAGGAGTTAAACTTTTGTTTTATGAATTTATATCGTATAAATCTATTCTAGGTACAGAAATACTGCCACAAGGTAAATTTGAAATCTGCGTCAGGAACGAAAATGAATTATTTAAATCAAGAAATACAGTTATGGAAGTAAAAGCAATACATTCAAAATATGCAAAGAATGTATAAGACAGAAAAATATTATAGAGATCCCCCGGAAATAAAGCATTTTAAGACTATAGGCATCATAGAAAACTAAATTGTATTATAAACATTAATGTAAGTATATTAAGAATTTAACCAAAAGGATTTTTAGAAGAAAGGTATAAGCAGAATTATATAATGAAGCTTATTACAATCTAAAATCACATTATTATAAAACCTATGGATGGATTATATGGTAAAATTCTGTGAAATCATCTTAGATATTTAATTTTAAATCTTTGTAATGCCGTAAATTTAGAAATGAATTTACGGTATTTTTCTACATTAAAGATAATCTGCACTAGAGAGTGAATTTATTTTATATTAGTAGTTAAGGAGGGAGGAAATGATCAATACTAAATATTATGATGGATATGAAGGTGAACCTGGAGTTATATTATATCTTCATTTCAAAGACCAAGAAATATATGAATTAAGCATTTGGGATGGATATTTTGAACCTATGATGCAAGCAATAATGGTAGCAGAGATTAATAAAAGAGATATTTTGTATGATGCTGGAATAGTGTTAGAGTGGAATATGTGTGCGGGCTGGTGCGATACTTATTCTGATAAAAGCAAAATTCGTGACATAGATCAAATGATTGAAGAATTTTCACTTTTTGATAGCAGAAATTTAACTAAAACAGATTATAAGAATATTGATGAGGGCTGGATCAAAGAAATAGAAGAAGTGCAAGCTTTAATTTTATCATTATTAAGAAGGGCAAGAGATGAAAAATGTGATGTGTATATTGAAAATGACTAGATTTTGAAAGTTGGGATGAGGCTACACATATAAAATAGTTTTTTTATAAGAGTTTATGTAAAATAAGCTCTTATTCTATGTTAAAATATAGTTAGAATGTATATCACTAGGTGTTAGGTGGAGAGTTTTTATGAATAATATATACACAAGAAAAGATATAATACTACCAAAAGATATAAGTGAAGTACCCTATAGTAATGAAGTTGATTATATAACTTTTTCTAGGGCGCTTAGGGATGATAAGGTTGTAGCCAGCTATAAAATGTATTGGCTATTATCATTATTAGATGAGATTTCTCTTGGTCATTCAGAAATTGAGTTTAGAAGATTAATATGTAAGATGGTAATTAAGGCATGGTATCCATTGTTAAAGTACAAGCTCAGCTTTGGACTATGTGATAATTTGGCTAAAGTAGCTACTTATATCTCGGATACATATAAATTAGAAAGCGGTTATGATGAACGTGAACTACTAAATTTTATATATAATTCAGAAGATAAAATACTAAATAAGATGCTTAAAGAATTAACCTTAAATGTTCCATACAGATTTTTATCTCCATTTTTTGAAGATAAACTTAGAGGGCAGAAAAAGGTTCAAAAGATGATTGAAGAGCTATCAAAAGAAGATAGTGAATGTATCTACGAAATATACCAAAATGATAAAAATGAAAATTGTGTTAGAGTAAAAGAAAATTGGTGCAATTATTTAAAGTATAATTACAAGATTATTCAAGGGTGGGCATATTATAAGCTTGTATGCTTTTTGCAAAAGCGCAACCCCAATGTACCAGGGATAGCTATGAAATTAGAGGCTCCTAAAAATAGAGATTTAAGAGAGCAGACAAAGATATGGAAGAAAATAATAGAGCAAAAACATATGAGAGATTTATATACGGGATTTGATTTTACTAATGATAACTATAAGGAATATGGAGTTTTGAGTATTGATCACTTTATACCTTGGAGCTTTGTACTTCATGACCAAATGTGGAATTTGGTGCCTACTTTTAAGAATATCAATAGTAAGAAAAGTGATAACTTACTTGATTATGATTCTTATATTGAAAAGTTTTGTGAAATGCAATATGAGGCTTTTAATTTTGTGGTTAATGAGAATAAGAATAATCAGATTGATGAATATAGACAAGTTTTAAAGATTGAAAATGCTAAAAGGTTTATTGAAGAAAAGAGAGAAGAGGAATTTATTAGAAGATTGAAACAGGAAATTGGGCCTGTTTATGGGGTGGCGGTTAATCAGGGTTTTGGTGTATTAGGTAATTTGCTTTATTAAGGTAGAGGTTTAGTAGGGATATATTTTTAGATTACTAATTAGGATAAAAATAAATGGACTTTACATGGAGAGAGTTCGATAATTGGTTAATATTGATAAAATATCTTCTTTTATAAAAAAGAAGTTCGATTCAAAAGAATGCAATGAATAAGATTTGAATAAGTTCAAAGAGTTAGAGAAAATATCAAAGCGATTAAAAATAGATACTTTTATGGAAAATAATATTTCAGCTTTTTATTAAATAAGAAGTTAATGAATTTTAGAAGATAAAATCCTAAAAGAATTAGCTGATGTTATGGAAGTTTTGTTTGGACTTGCTAATCCTTTAGGATATACTAAAGAAGAGCTTCTAAAAACTAGATATAAGAAAAAGGAAGAACGTAGCGGCTTTAAAGAAGGAATTGTACTTAAGGCTTTTAAATAAGAACAAAGGTATTTGAGGAAACTAGGGGGAGAATATGGATTCACTATTTAAGAATATAGAGATCATAAATGAAGAACAAATTGAATTATCCGATATTCAACATAAAGAAATAGAAAATAAAGAATTTCTAATAAATAATAAATTAATAGTTAACTCTGAAAAAGGTAATCTTCTTGATGAGTTAAAAAGGTGTCTAAGTGAATGTGAAAAATTTTATTTTAGTGTTGCCTTTATTAACTTTAGCGGTCTTCAACTTTTACTAGATAGTTTTAAGGAATTAGATGACAAAGGAGTTAAAGGTAAAATATTAACATCTACATATCTTAACTTTACTGAACCAAAGGCATTAGAGAGAATTAATAAATTCAGCAATATTGATTTAAAAGTTTTTGTGGCCACAAAAGAAATTGGCTTTCATATTAAGGCTTATATTTTTGAAAACAAAGAAGAATATAAAATCATTATTGGATCTTCTAATATAACTCAGAGAGCATTAAAGAGTAATATAGAATGGAATGTAATTGTTATTTCCAAGAAAGATGATACATTTGTCAAGGAAGTATTAGAAGAGTATTTAAACTTATGGGAAGGTACATCTGTTTTAAATGAAGAATTTTTAGAGAATTATAAGAGCTTTATAGAAGAAATTAGAAAAGTAGAAAAAAGAAAAAGTATAGATTTTAGTGATTATGAAATAATAAAGCCTAACAATATGCAAAAAAGGGCAATAGATAATTTAAATAGACTGAGACACTGCGGCGAGGATAAAGCTTTAGTAATAGCTGCAACGGGTACGGGTAAGACTTATATGTCTGCTTTTGACGTTATAAACTATAATCCACAAAAGATGTTGTTCTTAGTACATAGAGAAGAAATATTAAGAAGCGCAGAAAGAACTTTTAGAAAGCTAGTTAAAAATAAGCAAAAGACTACAGGACTTTTAACTGGTAGTTCAAAAGATATAAATGCGGACTATTTATTTTCTACAATACAATCCATGAATATACATCTTGATAAATTTAGTAGAGATGAGTTTGAATATATTGTAATAGATGAAGCTCATCATTCAGCAAGTCCATCCTATAAAAAGGTTATGGAATATTTTAAACCTAAATTTATGCTAGGGATGACTGCAACTCCTGAAAGATGTGATAGTGAAAGTATTTTTGACATTTTTAGTAATGTAGCTTTAGAGGTACGCTTAAGAGAAGCCTTAGAATTAAATCTTGTAATTCCTTTTCACTATTTTGGAATAACTGATATAGAAGGGATAGATTTAAAAGATGTAGATATGGATGATATAAAAGAAATATCTAAAAGGCTAAAGGTTAATGAAAGAGTAGATTTTATAATTGAGAAAATGAATTTCTATGGTCATGATGGAGATAAAAGAAAATGTATTGGATTTTGTGTAGGTATTGACCATGCTATGTATATGGCAGAGGAATTCAATAAAAGAGGTATTAAAAGTGTTTATTTAACAGGACAAAATTCTGCAGAAAAAAGAGAACATTATATTAAAAAACTAGAATCTGAAGATGATGATTTAGAAGTTATATTTACAGTAGATATCTTTAATGAAGGTGTAGATATACCATCTGTTAATTTAGTATTAATGCTTAGACCAACAGATTCGCCAATAATATTTATTCAGCAGCTTGGAAGAGGTCTTAGAAAACATGATAGTAAATCTTTCTTAACTGTATTAGATTTTATAGGAAACCATAATAAAGCATTTTTAATTGCTATAGCCTTAAATGGTTCAAGATATTATGATAAAGATAGTTTGAAAGTGGCAGTTGCAACTCAGTTTGCTAATATTCCAGGATGTACAAATATTCAAATGGATAGAATAGCACAAGAGAGAATATTAGAGCAGTTAAATGAAGAAAACTTTAATTCTATGAAATATTTAAAAGAAGAATATTTTGAATTTAAAAAGATGAATGGCGGTAAAGTACCTTACTTATTAATGGACTATTTAAAATACGATGGTGCACCAGATCCACTAAAGTTTTTAAATAAGGAAAAGACTTATATTGGATTTGCAGCTAACATGGAAAAAGATGATGAATTGAAAAAGTTATTAGAAGATGAAGTTTTCCTAAAAATACTTAAGGAGCTTTCAAGTAAACTGCCAATAAAAAGAGTATATGAATTTTGCATATTAAAGTATATGTTAACTCATGAAGAAATAAGTGCAGAAAAAGCTAAACAGGAAATATTAAAATATATTGATTATGTAGATGATGAAAGTGTTATTCATGCTTTAAATTGTTTAAATGGAGCTTATTATGATTCAGCTCAACTTAAAAACAATGTAAAATCCTTTGAATTAAAAGACGGAGTTTTAAGTAGCACATGGGATTTTAAAAAGATAATTCAAAATAAAAAGTATAGAATATATATTGAAGATGTTATAAACTATGCTCTAATAAGATATGAAAAGGAATTTGAAAGCAAGTATTACGGAGTTCCGTTCTTTAAGCTATATGAGCAGTATCAAATGGTAGATACAGCACTTTTATCAAACTATACAAAAATACATAGCTCTTTTAGAGGTAGTGGACTTATTACTAATGGAAATGAATATTTCTTATTTATAGATCTTCACAAAGAAGAAAACATAAAGGAAAGTATTAATTATAAAGATAAATTTTTAGATAGACAATATTTTCAATGGCAAAGTCCTAATAGTACATCTCAAAGCTCTGAAAGAGGAAAAAATATCATTTTTAATAAAGACAGGAAAATTAACTTACATCTTTTTGTAAGAAAATACAAACAAATAGATGGTGTTGTACAACCATATATTTACATAGGTAAAGGGAATACTGTAGAGTATTCCGGAGAGAAGCCTATAACGATAAAAATTAAATTAGATAATATAGCTACTGTAAGTTTATATAGGGAATTTGTAGAAAAGGTATAGCGATTTTTGCTATACCTTTTCTGCTATTAGTTGCATTACAGCAGGAATATCTGCAGGAGCCCATTTTAATGAATCTAGGTTTTCTCTCTTTAACCATATAAGCTTAGAGTGCTCGTTAGCTGTAGGTGTACCAGATACTAGTTTACACTTCACAGTAATTAAATTTACTATAAAATTATCATATTCATGAGTGTTGTCATTGAAAGTATCTAAAAATTCAATTTTACAATCTAACTCTTCTTGAATTTCTCTTTCTATAGCTTCTTTTAAATTTTCATCTTTTTCAACTTTACCACCAGGAAATTCCCACATGTTTGGTAGAGACATAGAAGGGGAGCGAAGAGCACATAATATCTCATTGTTTTCATTTTCTATAACTGCTCCAACTACTTTTATTAGTTTTTTCATTTTAAACACCTCTATTCTAGACAAGTTTATCATAGGTAAAATATGAAATGCAAATTTTTGATTATATCGTAAATGTAGAGGTTGTAATTTGGAGGAAAAATAATTTTTAGTATTTTATAGTGATAAATAGTATTATTTGTATATTTTTGTTGGAAGTAATATGTATTTTGTGGTAAAATATTGCTACATAGTTTTATTTGTTGAAAACCGAGGAGAATTTCATGGGCGATCTTAGAGAAGTTATAGACGAAAAATTAAATATAGTATAGAAAGAAGTAATTATTACTACAAAATATGTAAGTGCAAATAACTATAGAAATGTAAGTACAGGACAGGATAATCATTTATACATAAAGCCTAAAGAAATCATTAAAAATGCAAAAGCTATTGATATAATAGTTTCTTTTCTTATGGATTCTGGAGTCAAGATGATTTTGGATGATTTAAAAGAAGCCATAGATAGAAACGTAAGCATAAGAATTTTAACGAGAAGTTATTTAAATATCACATCTCCATCTGCTCTTTATATGCTTAAAAGAGGACTCAAGAATAAGATAGACTTAAGATTTTATAATGTAAATAACAAGTCTTTTCATCCCAAGTCTTATATTGTCCATACTGAAAATGATAGTGAAATTTATATAGGTTCATCTAATCCTTCAAAGGGAGCTTTAACAGATTCAATTGAGAGGAATTACAGATTTTTGCGTTCACAAAACCCTGAAGATTTTAATGCTTTTTATGCTGAATTTGAAAATTTATTTAATAATTATTCTGAAATTATAGATGATGGGGTAATGAAGAATCACTCAAAAAACTGGAAAAGACCACAAGTTTATAAGGATATTGAAAGAGCTAAAGAAAATGATAAAAACAAAGATGAAATTACACCAAAGGATATTGAAGAAAATAAAGTTATAGAGCTTTTTGAACCGAAGGGAGCACAAATAGAAGCTTTATATGAATTAGAAAACTCAAGGGAAGAAGGTTTCGATAAGGGCTTAGTAGTTGCTGCTACAGGAGTAGGAAAAACATATTTAGCAGCTTTTGATTCTATTAAGGCTGAAAGAGTTCTATTTGTTGCACATAGAGAAGAAATAATTAAACAGGCAGCTATAAGTTTTAAAAATGTTAGAAAAAGTGATGACATTGGATTCTTTTATAACAACATCAAAGATAATGATAAATCAATGATTTTTGCATTGGTACAAACCTTAGGTAAAGATGAATATTTAAAAGAAGAATATTTTAAAAGGGATTATTTCGATTACATAGTAATAGATGAATTCCATCATGCAGTATAAAGCAATTACAGAAAAATTATAGATTATTTTACAACAAAATTCTTGCTTGGATTAACCGCAACACCTGAAAGACTTGATTCAAAAGATGTATTTTCCAAGAAAACATGCCGAATACATGGCGAAATACTTTTGTGAAAATGAAATAACATCTTTAGCAGTATATAGTGGAGAAAATGGAGAGCATTCAGAAAATAGAACAGAGGCATTAATAAATTAACCAAGGGAGAAATAAAGGTAATATTTTCAGTAGATATGTTTAATGAAGGTTTAGATATACCCTCAAAAGATATGGTAATGTTCCTAAGAGCAACTCAATCCCCGACTATATTCTTGCAGCAATTGGGAAGAGGACTTAGAAAACATAAAGATAAAAAATATTTAAATGTCCTAGACTTCATAGGAAATTATAAAAAAGCCGATCTTCTACCATTCTTATTAAGTGGAAAAACTATTCTAGAATCGAAGCAAAAAAGGGTATTTTTAATGAAGATGAATATCCAGAAGATTGCAGAGTGGATTTTGATTTTAGAATCATAGATGTATTTAAGAAATTAGGATCCAAAGAAATGAACATCAAAGATAGGATTTTAGAAGAATTCCTAAGGGTAAAAGAAATTCTGGGTCATAGACCAAGCAGAGTTGAATTTTTCAAAAACATCGATGATGAAGTTTATGCAGCAATAAAGAAAACAAAAAGTTCCTTAAATCCTTTAAATGATTATTTAGGATTCTTAAAAGAAAATGGAGAATTATTTGAAAGCGAAGAAGCTCTATTTAAGAGCATTGGACATGAGTTTATTAAAATGATTGAAACCACAAAGATGAGCAAGAGCTATAAGATTACTGTTTTCCTTGCTTTTTATAATGATGGAAATGTGAAGATGGAAATTTATGAAGATGATATTTATAGGCGCTTATATGAGTTTTATCATAAGGGGACTAATAAGGTGGATATGCGTAGAGATAAGGGTACGGTGGATTTTGAGAAGTGGGACAAGAGGAAGTGGGTTAAGTTGGCTAAGGATAATCCAATTAAGTTTTTGGTTAGGAGTCATGGGGAGTTTTTTCATTGTGGTGAGTATGTGATGATGAGTTTTAATAAGGATATGAGAGGGATTATTAGAGATGAGGTGTTTTCTGAACATATTATAGATGCCATGGAGTATAGGAAGAAAAGATATTATGAAGAGAGAAAAGTTTATTCATCTAAATGAAAATTGTAGGAAGTAAATTTTTACATATTTATTAAAAATTTATTGTAAATAATTATAGTATTTTAATCAATATTAGAGAGGGAAAAGCTTTATGGATAAGGATAAAAATATTAAGATTTCATTTATAAATTATTTATTGGAATGTAATATTCAAGATAAGGCGTTGCGTGATTTAGTAAAAAGTTTTTCATATTTTATTGGATGTACGAATAAACAATATAAATATAATATGACTTATCTTGAAAGTTTTTGTAATAAGTTTATATCAGTTAAATCTTCAGTGAATACTAAATATAAATATTTTGATAGTATATTAGAGTCTTCGCTTAAAAATAAAGGTAATGATATTAAAGCATTTAGCATTAAAATGGATGATTTTTGGTGCTATGAATATAGTGAAATGTCTAAGGATGAAAAAGGTATTACTAGATATAACGAAATTACACACACAGGAGACATTAATGAACAACAGCTGAAGAGCGATAATATAAAAATTGATTTTAAATATAAATATAATAATATAAGTTATCAGGATTATATTCATATTTATATAAAAGATAGAAAAATTATTGATATCAATAATGATATTAAAAAATTTTTAAAAAAAGTTTTTAAAGTATGCAATAAAATTGTGGAGGATGTTAAATGTGAAAAAAACACCATTATATAATAGATTAATTAGTGATGAAAATATATATATGGCAATTTATTCAGTTGAATCATATATAAATAATTCTGAACTTTTAGATGATGTTGATTTAAAAATTTTAAATAGGTTAAGAGATAAGTATGATGAAAAATATATATCCGAGATAATTAATAAGGTCAAAAGAAATATAGATAAGTTATTAAATGACTCGAATTTTTTTATGAAGGTAAATGTATATTTTAAACCAAAAAAATATGAAAGTGACAAGAATGAGGTAGAATTTAGACCACTACATATAACTAATATCATAAATTATATAACTATAGTTTCAATGTTAAATTTGCTTATATACGAAAAAAAAGCTATATGTTCAGAATGTAATATAAATAAAGAATGCTATAAAAAAGAAAAGTATGGCAAATGTAATAAAATTGTATTATCAAGCTTAAGCAGGTTAATTCCAAGTAATTTTTTAGGGAATAGGGTATCAGTAAACCCAGAAACTCTTTACAAGCCATGGGCAAAGCAATATAAAAAATATACAGCTAAATCAAATGAATTATTTGCGAAATATCATATAAATCAAGAATATAGATATGAAGTAGATTTAGATATAAAAAATTTCTTTCCATCAATTAACCCAGAAATGATATTTAATTATGTATTAGATAAGCTACCAGTAGTATTTAATGAAAATGAATTGAATTTAATTAAAATAATGCTTATTAAGTTATTATTTTTTAAGATAAATGAGGATTGTTTTTCAGAGGATTCTAGAAAAATATATTATAAAGGTAAGAATATGCCTAATAAGGATAGTTATTATACTTTAGGAATACCACAAGGATTACCACAGTCGTATTTTTTTGCTAATATATGTATGATAGAAATTGCTAAAAAGTTTAACAAGATTTTCAAAGGCAAGAGTCTTTATTATGTTGATGATTCTGTAATTTTTACAAATTCAATAGATGGAAGTATTAAAAATTTTAAAGATAAATTAAATGAGCTAAATAATGAAATAAAAAAAATTTCTAGTAAGCATTATGAAAAATACGGCAAAAATAGTCATATAGAGATATATAATAACTCGATATATGAATTTACTAAAGAAGTAAATTATAGTATAGAAGTTCATAATGCAGAAGGTAAAAGTACATTTTCGGATATAGTAAATTCTAAAACTGGAGAAATGTATTTAAAAAGTATAAGTAGAGAAACATCAAAAACTGCATTTGATTTAAATACAAGTTATTCGGATGATGAAGATATTATTTTAAAAGAAAGAATTATTACTTTAGTTAATGCACTAAATAAAGAAATTCAATTAGTAGATAGTCAAAAAGATGAATTAACTGAAGAAGGAGATGAAATACAAAATAAAAAGATTGAACATTTAGAAAGCTACAGAAAAAAACTAATAAGATATAAAAAATATTTTGAATATAGAAAAATTATATTAGACTATAGAGAAAATTATGATTATAAAAGTATTAGTGATAAGTTAATAAATGATTTAATGAAGATAGAAGAACTAGAAAATGGAATTCAAGAATTCTTTAAATTATATAATGAGGATATATTAGGAGTTATTATCTCTTTTATAATTAAAAATAAGAAAAATTGTTTAGATCAAAATCTAATAAATAAAATAAATAACAATCTAACTAAATATTTATCGATTTTGAATTATAAATTATTTCAGTTTGATAATAAAGAGACATCATATATTTATAAAGCGTATATATTAAATAATAGTATTGAGCAAAATTATGATGAAATCTATCCCAAATATAGGACTTTAAAAAAATTAGTTGAGGAAGTTATCCCTAATTTTTATAGAACTCATTCTAAATCAAAAAATAAATATTTTGAAGAGAATATTTTAAATGAAATTAATTTAAATTTTAATATAATGAAAAAGATATTTTCCCCTGGGTTTTGCAATATTATATCACTAGTAGATGATAATACAAATGAAATTAAAAGGACAATATTAAATGCTATTTTCTCAAATGTATTTAATATTGAAATAGACGATAGTTTTAATTTTTCGAAAAGAGAAAATAGAATGATAAATTATAAGGAATTAAGGATTCTTTCCTATGTTAGAAATAAATACTTTAATTTAAATAATTTTATCAATATAATTAACCAAATTATTATTGAGGAAAATGATAGTAAAATTGACTATAATATTTTAGAAGTATTGATCAGATTTAAAACTTTTGTGAAATATCCTGATCAGATAGATGATTTAATACAAATACATAAATATACTTGTGATGTATGGAAAAATGGATCAAAATATCTATATTTTTATACTCTACATAATCAAGAGCATGCTGTAGATTTAATAAAAAGTTCAATTGAAATAGTTAAGGCTATTAGCTTTATTCAAATATCTCAAATGGATTATTATATTTTGTTTTTAGCTTGCTATTTACATGATATTTCAATGGTCACCTTGCCTGATTTAGATAAAATTCAAAATGACAGCATTGAAGCAAACAAAATATATATTAATTTTATTAATGAGATAGAAAATATTAAATATTATGATTCTAAGAAAATAAAGGGACTACTAAAGAAATATTATAGAGAATTAGATAATTTTTACGAAAATGAAGTTAGAAGTAATCATGCAAAGGATAGTGGGAAAGAGATTCGAAATAGAGTTGATCTTAATTTTATTGAAACTTGTATAAAAGACATAGTAGCGGAAGTAGCTGAATCTCATGGCTATGATACAGTAGAGGTATATAAGAGCAAATCAATAGCTTCAGACAGGTTAATTAGCAAAAAGTATATGCAAATTATATTACGTGTAGCCGATCTACTTGATATGAGTGGATATAGAGTTTCTAAACCGATTTTAAATAATAATTTGAATAATATGTCAGAAGTCTCAAGTTTTCATTGGTTATCTCATATTATTACAGAAGGATATCAATGGAATGTAGAGTACTATTTAAGTGATGATAATGAGTTAAAAACTTATCTAGAAAATAAGAAAATTATAGAAAGAATAACATTAGTAATTAAAGTTAATATGTCACAGTTATCAAAAGAAGAACCAGCTAATTGTAACAATATGAAATTAATGAATGAGAGTTTGTCACAATGCGGTTTTAAGATAAAATGTGGCGAAGCATGTGATAGGAAATATTGCAATTTTTTATGCAAATGGTTAACCAATAAGAATAATTATTTGTTTGAGGAATTTAAAGCACTTCAAACGTACCTCAACGATAATGTTAGTAACTATTTTAAATCAGAATTATACGTTAAAGTTGATATTGAGGATAAAACTGGGATGAAAGCAGAAGAATTTGAAATAATTAACAATTATATTAATAAATAAAAAACAATGGATATTTAAATTAAAAAAATTGTATGATAATAGAGAGGAATATTTTATGAAAGATATTATTGTGATTTTGGCAGATAACTGGGGTAGTCAAAAAGGTGGAATAAATTCATTTAATTTTGATCTGATAAATAGCTTAGATGATATTCTAAGTAAGAAAGATAATCAAGAATGCTTAATTGTTTGTTTAACTGATTGTGAAAATATTTCTGAAAGTAAAAATATTGTATTTGTAAAGTGTGATTTTGAGGGTAATAAAGATTTAAAAGTATTTAAGGTTCTACAGTCACTAGAGAAACTTTTGAAGTTACCGTTTGATGAAATAAGAGATAATTATATAGTCAAGTGGTGGGTTGGTCATGATGTAATTACAGGTGAACAAGCACAACAATTGTGCATAGAATATAATGGTATGTTTAATAAAGATTCAAAATTTTCAATTATACATCATATGAGTTATGAAGATTATTATCATCTAAAGCTTAAGGAACCAATTAACTCAGATGAATACAAAGACAAGCTAAAGAAGCAAAAGAATATAATTGCAGAAGCAGATACTGTTTTTGCTATTGGCCCTAAATTGAAATCGCACGCTGAAAAGTATTCAAAAAACGAGGTAATAGAATTAATACCAGGAATTCAAGCAATTTCAAAAAAACAAAGAAAAAATGAAGAAAAGCAAACTCTTATTACAATGCTAATTGGAAGAATTGAAGAAAAAGAAGATCCTATAAAGCAACATTCATTAGCAATTGAAGCGTTGTCAAATTATTATGAGAAAAGATTTATGGGTTTATTAAGTGGGGAATCTCAAATTAAAGTTTTTGGGGCTGAAAAAAAAGATCCAACATGGAAAAGTTTTGTTGTGCCATATACATATATGGATAAAGAAGACGTTTATTCAGAAATATGCCAATCAGACATAGGTTTTTTGATTTCATCTCATGAGGGTTTTGGGCTTGTGGGATGGGAATTTATATCAGCAGAAATACCACTTATAATTTCTAGGGATACAGGTTTATATACATTTTTGCAAGAGTTTATAAAAAACAAAAATTTAAATAACAGAATATTATTAAATGCTCTTGATTTGAAGCCAATTAATGTTGATAATTATGGTGATGAAAGAAAAAAAATGATTGAGATTTTAGAAATGAAAATTAAGGATATTGCAGAAAATTTAATTTTTTATGATAATCAATCGAAAATGTTGAAAGAGGAACTAAGCAAAATATATACATGGGAAAATCTTGCAGCAACATTTCTTAATGGACTTAAACTTGATTCTTACTTTGAAACTAAGTCAGCTTCAAGCGATATAGTAGAAGATAATACGTATGGAATTGTAAAGTTAACTAATAAAAACGATGATAGAATAAATGATTATAAGGAATGCTTACTTAAAGCTAAAGGACATTGCTTTATTTCAGGAACTTCAATGTTACATCTTTCGGAAGATTCGGGTTATCTTTTAAAGAAAAAAATAATTGAAGAAAATTGCATTATTGATCTATTATTAATGAATCCCGAATGGGCAAAGAAGAATTCTGATATTTTTACATTTAAAAAGTCAGAAAGTAGAAGGAATACTTTCTATAATGAAATAGAAGAGTCAATTGAAAGATTGCTTGAAATAAAAAACGATCTACCTGAAGGTTTAAAAAGTAATTTGAGAATAAAAAAGTATAGCACTTTTTTGCCATATATACTAACTGGTTATAAATCTTCAATTAATGGAAGATTAGTAGTTGAGATAACGGATTATTTACCTGAACCTGAAAGATTAAGATTTGTAATAGATTTACTAGAAAGTGAAGATTGTGCTTATCAAAAGATAGAAGAAAAGTTTTATTCATTGTGGAACAATGATGAGCTAACTATGGAGGTAGTGAATGAATAAAGATATATATTTTAATTATGATTGGAAATATAAAAAAGAGGATATAAAATATTGTCCACGATGTGGGGAAAAGTTTGAATTAATGGAATTAATAGTACCTAATAAAAAATATCTAGTTTGTAATAACTGTAAGTTTATATATTATTTAGATCCTAAATTGGTTGTAATATCATTGATTGTCAATGAAAAAAATGAGGTTTTATTGTTAAAAAGAAATGAAAGACCTAGCAAAGGTTTATGGGGATTTCCAGGTGGTTATGTTGAAAGAGGAGATAATTTATATAGAGCAATCAAAAGTGAAATAGTCGAAGAAACTGGTCTGGATGCAGAAATAGAAGGAATTATTGCAACTCATACTTTGGATAACGATGAAACTATACAAATAACATTTAAGGCAGTTTCGGTGAATGGTATCCCTAAAGTTAATGAAGAGAGTATAGATGCTCGTTTTTTTTCAAAAGAAGAAATTCCTTGGAATTCTCTTGCCTTTGAAACAACAAAGGAAATTCTTAAATTGCATTATGAAATAGCATGATTTTTACTATAAATTAATTTTATAAAACTTCAAATTAAAATTATTGGGATTTATTAAGATTAAAAAGCTATTCCAAATAGGATGGCTTTTTTGTATATAAACCACAATTGTTTTGTATTATTAGCAGGTCAGTCTTAAATTCCTGACAAGTATCTCAGGGGTCCAGAAAATTACCAAGTACCAGAGGCCTCAAGGATTTAAATAACATCTTAAATGTTAAAATTAATATAAAGCTATCCATAAAGGATAGCTTTTTTACATATAAAAACAAATTGATTTGTACTGGATATATACTTTATAGTAATATATACTATAACTGTAAGTTGAGAGGTAACAATTTTGAACATAGAAAAGAACTTAATTCTAATAAAAAATGAAGATAAAACAGAAGAAATAATACATTGTAGTACAATAACTATTAGAAGTTGATGGGTATGCATTTCATGCTAATAATCTTAAGCAATTGGAGAGGGATAGAATGAAGGATAGGATTTTGGAAAAATATAATATACAAGTTTTAAGATTGACTACTAATGGGAGTGTGGAAGAAGAGAAACTTACAGATAAATTGAGTGGAGTTTTAAATTTTTGATGTACCTATTTAAATCAGTGATAAACAAAATTAATACGAAAATACTTAATTTATTGTGATAGGAGGAAAATTTTATGTCATTATTACTTAATGCATCTTTTTCAGAGAAAGAAGATGTTAAAAAATTAGGAGCTAGATGGGAACCTGAATTAAAAAAAGTGGTATGATCCTAATAGGAAAGACTATAATAAATTTATTAGCAAATCTCATCCTAGCAACTTAATAATAATTTTAATTGGAATGTTTGGCTAATTCTATTAAGCATATATTAGACAAGACATAATAGTGGGTGATAATATGGCAAATAATTACTATAAATTTTATGAATTTCTTCAGCTTCTCCAAGGAGATAGCGATGAAAATCATATTTTAACAACAAAGCATATACAAGAACAATTAATTATAATTACTGGAGATAAGATTGATAGAAGGACTATTTATGAATACATTGATGTTTTAAAATCTTTAGGATATGATATAAGTGGCTTCAATGAAAACGGTAAAGGGTATTACCTAAGGAGCAGAAATTTTGAAGAGCATGAAGTACGAATTTTGATGGATTGTGTATTGGCATGTCGCTCTGTAACACATAAAAAGACAAAGGAATTGATATCAAAGTTAGAAAAATTAAATAGTAAGTATGTTACAGATAAGCTTAAAGAACAATTATATATTGATAATAGGTCAAAATCACTAAATCAGCACATATTTTATAGCATTGATAGCATTAATAGAGCTATTATAAATAATAAAAAGATTAGTTTTAATTACAATCATTATGATATAAATAAGAAGCTAGTTCAGAAAATGGAATCTGAAACTATAAAAGTATATGTAGTGAACCCTGTGGCTATGATTTTAAAAAAAGATGCTTATTATCTAGTATGTTTTTCAGAAAAGCATAGAGAACCTGCGCATTATAGAGTGGATAGAATGCAAATGGTGACTGTTGTTGAAGAGGATAGAGCACCTTTGGAGATGATTGATGAATTTAAAAGCGGTTTTGATGCTGCAATTTATTCTAAAAAATGTATTAATATGTATTCAGGTAAAGATTGCGTTGTTAGAATAAAATTTAAAAAATCACTTTTAGATGCTGTTATTGATGAAATGGGAGAAGATGTTGAACTTAAAGAAGACGATGATGATAATTACAGAGCAAGATTTATTGCAAAAGAGTCTGCTGGTCTAATTAGGTGGATTATGCAGTATGGAAGTGCAGTTCAAGTTTTAGAACCTGTTTCACTAATTGAAGAGATTAAAAATGAATTAGAAAAAATGAGTTTTTTATATAGATAGCCTGTACAAAATTATGTACAGGCTATTGTTGCCTTTTATGTATAAATTCTGTAAGCTAAAAATAAGAAGATGAAATGTTGACTTTAAATAAGATTGAATAAAATTCAGATAGTATTTATTAAATTAATTTGTTAATAAATTAATATTTAAATAGAACGTTTAATGAATTTTTAATGTTATATTTCGTTTGAAGAGAATATAAATAGTGAAAAAATCTAAAGGTGGAGTAATGATGAATGTAGATTTAGTTAAAAGTGAATTATTATCAAATAAAAAGAAAACTGTGTACACTATAGATGATTTATATACCGCAATGTCACGGATATATAAAAAGCAGGTTGTCGATTTACAGAATATATATTATACAGACTTTTACGACATTATTAAAGAACTTGAAAATTTAGGTATTATAAAGAGCTGTGGTAAAGATAAAACATCTGTAAATCCATCTCTATTTAAAAAATATAAAGTGCTTAGAGAGAAAAACATTTTTGCAGAAGAAGAGAAAATAAATATGGCAAAGCTAAATAAGGTTAATCTAGGTTATTATGGTAAAAGAGTAGATGAGTTTAGAGAAGACTATGATATTATAGTAGCTCTTAATAATCTATTAAGGGATACTACTAGTTATAGAGAAATAACTTTAAATGAAATTAGTTATATTATATTTGGATATGAGAAAGCTATGTCTGAAGATGAGGTCTCTGTAGTTATGAAGAAGTTAGGGATAAAAGAGGAAGACTTGGGGTGTAGAATGAAAAATGAGCCTCTTTTAAATACTATATTTAAGGGATTTTACGAAAAATATAGCCGAAATATTTTAATTGTTGAAAATTTAGAAACTTATTGGTCTTTAAATAAGGTATTAAGAGAAATGCCCAATGATATAGATATGCTTATATGGGGAAAGGGATGTAGTATAGAATCTAATTTTCGTGGAACTATCTTGTATGGAGTAAATGAGAATGATAGGATATTTTATTTTGGAGACATAGATTTATCTGGAGTAGATATATTTCTTAGATTAAAGAATAATTTTAAAGACTTCTCTATAATGCCCAGTACAAGCTTATATAAGAATCTTCTTAAGATAGGAGTCAAAAGGGGAATTAAAAAATCTAGATCTCAAAAACAAATTGATATAGAGGAAGATAGACTCAATATCTTTTTAAACGCTTTTAACAGTGAAGTTAGAGATAAACTAAAGTATATTATTAAAAATCGACAATATATACCTCAAGAAGCCCTAAATTATAATGAACTAAGAAAGGCATATGGAAATGAATGAAAATTACATAAAAACATTAAATACTACAGTTAACGAAGTATCTGTGAGAATGAAATCTTTAGCAAAATATTATCCATTCTTTAAGATTATGAATGGGAAGTATAGTAAAGGAGAATATGAGAATATTGATGCTGGTGAAGTATGTATGGGGATAATATCTTTTCTTTTCTATGAAGGCAAACTTAAAGCACAACATATAAGCTTTGTAAATATACAAGACTACTTGCAAATGTTTGTAGAAAAAGTGTATGGTATTAAACTTATTGGAGACTCTTTGTACAAGTTTACTAATGATACGATAGACATTATACAGAACTCTGAAGGAAGAGGTTTTGATATTGGCTTTCCTATTTTTATGCCAGAAATACAAAATGTAAAGTATGTAATTAATAAATCAAGTGATTCAGGAATTAAAGAATTTGAACTGACTCCAAGTGCTATTGATTTTTTCTTAGAAACTAAAGAGTTCGGGGAGGAAAGTAAAATAACAATAAGTTTACTGATACTAAAAAAACTTATAGAACATAACGAATATGAAAGTGCATTGATATCACTTACAAATGTTAATGCAGAAGTTATCAAGCAAATAGCTAGAGTTTATGAGATTGAAATGGCTTTAATGTATGGTGGTAGTTTAGGATATAAATCTTTTTTAGAATATAGAGAACTAGCAGATAAACATCAAGCAGAAGAGGAAAAACTGTTCTCTGAAACTATGGAGCAGATTAGAACTTTAAGGGAAGATTACGCGACTAAGGTTTCAAAATCACAGTTTGGAGAAAAAGAAATAAATGCTTTTAGGTGCTTAGATGAAATGGACAAAGAGTTAAATAAAACCGTTGAATTACATCAACAGTTGTTAGGAAAGTTAGTTATACTTTCTAGAAAAGCTAATGAGATTTCAAGGAAGAAAAAAATAAATCTTCTGAGACCATCATTTGACTTTTCTACCCATTTAGATAAATTAGGGCAAATAGGAAGTGCTAAATCTATGGAATATATGGCTATGCCATTTTTTTTATTAAATATACAAAAAAGTTTTGCCTTGTCTAAAATAAATGAGATGCTTGATTTTGGGGTAGATAGTCCAAGCAAGGATGATGTAAATCTTCAAAACACGGAAATTGCAATTACCATAAATACAGATAAATTTAACAATGAAATTAGGGAAAGGGTGATTCATAATTACAAATACATAATTAACTATTTCTTTGATTTATTAAAAGATAGAGACTCCTTTATAATGGGAGATGTGATAATGGAGGCAGATGAATACACTAGGGAAAATATATTCAAGAACCCTGACTTTATAGGGCTTATACTGGATTTTTTAAGGTTAAATGAAGAAACCGTTATATCAGATGAGGAAGGAAAAAAAGATAAAGGCAATAGTTCATTAGAGAAAGTGTTGAAAGATATTTATATGGATAGGCTAGAAAACTATAAAATAAAAATCGAGACTATTAATGATTCTTATATTGAAATAGCCCTTGGATTCAGAATGACTAATGTAATAATAAGAAAGGTTTAAGGTAGATAATATGGATTCCAATACAAAAACGGCATTAGAGATTTTTTCTAATATGATTAGAAATATTCCGGTAAATGGAAAAACGAATAAAGATTTATATAGATCTTTATTAACAAATTCTATAGTAGCTGCTGAATTAGATGAAATAGTAGAAATGTTCCAACTGGAATTATATATAACAGAAACAGAAGGTGCTTTTGTTATAGCTAAAGCAAATAATAAGGTTTTTGGCTATACCAATGAAGAACTTAGAAGTAGATTAGGAACTAAAAACAATAAAGAGTTATATTTATGTTACTTTGCGATTTACTGTGTTATAGCTACTTTCTACATTCAAAGTAATTATAGAACACAAGTCGAATATATAACTTCTAAAAGTTTATTAGATAGAGTGGAAGATAAGCTTACTGTTCTTGCTAACAATACTAATATAGAAAATGGAGAAGATTCTTCATTCAAAGAGATGCATAAATATTGGATGAATGAAATGAATGAATCAAATAACAGAAATAAAGAAACTGTTGATTTCAATGAAAAAAGAGGTAAAACAAGACTAACATTAATAAATAAAACTTTAGCCTTTTTAGTAGAGAACAAGTATATGGATAAAGATGAGTATACAAGTAGATACAGTATAATACCTAAATTTGAATATATTGTGGAGCGATTCTTTGATGATGCTGACACAAAAACTGTATTACAAAGATTACTAGATGAGGAAATAGAAGAGCAAAGGGGGAATATAAATGCCTAGTTTAAATAGAGGTAGAGCTATAGCAAGATTCAATGAAGGAAAGCAATGTTTTGAAGATATGAAGATAAACTCTCTAGGAGAAACCATAGTATTAGACATGGTTAACGGAGGTGGAAAAAGTTTCTTGATCCAGTGTCTTGGTCAAACAGTTATTCCTAATAGTACATGGCAAAAAGATTGGGATTTTAAGGCTGTACTTGAGTCATCTAATAAGAATACGGTTGTTCATTGTTTAACAGAATGGGAATTAGATGAAGGCATGGGGTATAAATACTTATTAGCTGGGTTTTGTGCATCAAAACCTAGTAAGATGATTAATAGTGATGGAGAATCTAATTATGGTGAGTTTGATAGATTTTCTTACATTTGCTTATATAATTCACCTAATGAAAATGACATATTCAACATCCCTTTGGTGGAAAAGAATGATAATAATATTGAAAAGAGAATGTCATTACAAGACCTTAAAAAATATCTGAAGGGTATAAAAGGTGATGGTTATTATGTTGAAATTCCCGATAAAGTAAGGGATTATAAAAAAAGGCTGGCTCAGTACAATATAACTAATGCTGAATGGGAACTTATAAGAGGGGTTAATGCTGATGAAAAGTATGTTGCTACCTACTTAAGAACTTTTCCTACAAGTGAGAAATTTATATTGAAGTTTTTGATTCCTAAAATAGAAGAATGTAATGCCAATAGAGTTGATGTGGAGTATAGAGATAGTGAAGAACTAGCTAGAGATTTATTAAATATAAGAGAACTCATGGACGATCTTATAAAGAAAAAGGGACAAGCGAAGGAATATGATAGAATACTTAGTTTTGTAGAATTAGTTGCTAGGAAGCTTACGGAAATAAAAGATAAGTATGTAGAAAGAGATACTTTATATATTGAAATAAAGAAAAGCATAGATTTCGTAGAACAAAAGATTGTAGAACTGAAGAAAGCTTTGGATGAGGTTGCAGAAAATACAGCGAGAGAGGAAAAGTCTTTTAAGCAAAATACCATAAATTTTAAGGCTATAGAAATATTTGATATAGAACAATCTATTGATAATAATAAGGCTAAATTTAATATTCAAGATAAAAAAGTAGACAAGCTTAAAGAAAGTTTACAGAAAGAATCTAAAAAGCTCTTAATAAAGAAAAAGGAAAACGTATATCATTCTATTTTACAAGATAAGGCTAAGAAAGCAGAATGTATAAAGGCAATAGAGGCATTAGAACTTAGCAATACTGAATTGCTTACAGAAAGAAATTCTATTGGTCAAAAGGTAAAGAATTACTTGGCAAATAGAATTAATGTTTCCAATGTGGAGATAGCTAGTTATCAAGATAATATAAATAAGACCAATGACCAGATAAATATGCATACAAAAACGACAATTAAATTAATAAGTAGAATAGATAGTTTGGAAAGAGATATAAAAAAACTTACAAAGAAAAAGGTAGAAATACAAAAAAATATGTCTGGAACTAACTTCGAAATTATAGAAAATACATCTAAAGATAAATTAGCTAAGATAGATATAGAAGAAAAATTAGAAAAAGCTTTAGTTGAGAAAGAATCCTTGAAAAACTTAAAGTCTCAATATGAGAAGGAAATCAATGAAGCAACAACAATGGTAAATGACCTAAAAATAAATAAGGTCACCTTAGAACATGATTTAAAAAACAAAAATGCTATATTGGATGAAGCTAGAACTCTTTACTCTAAGATAGAGGAATATATAGCTAAGTATGAGAAATCAGATATTGATGTGCTAGATGAAACTATTGATAAAAGGTTAGAGGAGTTATTAGAAAGTGACAAAGTTCTTTCAATAAAAATAAGTGAAATAAAGGATCTTATAATAAGTTTAAAAAGTAATTCTTTAACTCTTAGTAAAGATACTGAGGAAGTATATAATATTTTAAAGCCAAAATATCCAGATGTTATCTTAGGAAAAGATTTCTTAAGTAAGTTAACTAAGGATGAGAAGAAATATTTTATAAGTATAAATGAATTAGTTCCTTATGCTATATTACTTGGAGAAAGAGAATATAGAAAGTTTATAAGTGACAAAACTATATTATCTAACTATTTTGGTGGGGCAATTCCTATAATAAATCAAGATTCACTAGATAAGACTGCATTGTTACCAAACGGAGTTACTTTTACCTCTAAAGATGTTGATTTCTTTGTTAATGCAGATGAAATTGCAAGAATAAAGAGAGAAAAGGAAATTGAATTAAGTAGGTTGCAGGAAGAGCAAGCTGGTTTAGCTGATAATATAGAAGAGGTTAGAAAAAGTTCTACCATTGTTAAAAGCTTTATTAGTAAATTTTCAAATTCTAAGACTATAGAAGTTCTTGCGACAAAGGTAGGTAATATAGAGTTAGCATTAAAGAAAAATGAGAAAGATACAGAGGAATATACGAAATTAGAAAACTCTATTAAAGTGGATATGCTAAAGAACCAAAAGCAAACAGAAAATATAGAGGATTTAATAGAGAGTTTAAAAAGACAACTTATAGAGATTGATAAATATATAGAGCTACAAAAGCAATTTATTGCAGCTAATGATGAAATTGAGTCTATGGATAAAGAAAAAGAGTGTAAATCAGGGGAATTGAGATCAGAAGAAAGGTTATTAACTGAACTTAATATGGAAAAGAATATTTTAGACGATAAGATAAGAGCTAATGATAGAACATTGGGGAATTTAAAATATGAAATGGATAAGATATCTTTTATAGATCCAAATGATGATGAGGTTATTAAAGATACTGAATATACTTATTTAAAAGGTGAATTGAAAGCTACTATAGATAGGTTTAATGGTGTTAACAGTAATTTAAAAGGATTAGAGGAAGAAATTCAATTTTGCAATAGAAGAATTGAGGGATTGAAGAATAATATTGAGCAGGATGGATTATCTTTAAACGAATTAAAGCATATAACATTAGAATTTACTAAGAACTCTAATGAAGTTATAGTTGAAATTCAAAGATATGTAGATAGTCTAACCTTAGAACTGGAAAAACAAAAAGAGATACTTAATGGATATGAAAAAGAAATACACTCATTAAGTGGTAGATATAAAGATAAAATTGAAGAGTTAGAAAATGAGAAGGATACTAAATATTCAGATATAAGAGCTGGTATTGAAGAATATCTAAATGGAGTAAATCCAAAAGAAAAGATGAAAGAAATAAAAAATATTCTTAGTGATACTGAGAAAAAAATATCTCAGTTTAAAGTGACTAGACAAAAATTAGAAAAAGAATTACAAGATCAAAAAGACTGTAAAAGTGAATTCAGTATTATATCTAAGGATATAGATGTAGATTTAGAAATAGATGATATACCTTTAGATAAGGTTAGGTCTTCTAAGGAAATCGAAAAGGCTGTATTTAACATTAAAAATTCAATAAACAGCAAAAAACATATTTATAAAGCGGATATTGCAAAAGGGAATACGTTAGTTAATTATATGCAAGGATTTAATGAAATTTTAGAAGAATTAGCGAAAATCCCTAATAATGTAGTAGATCTTGAGACTACCATAACTAGTTTAATAGGTAAAGATATTAGTGAAGATAAAGAATGTCTATTAAAATTAATAAAAGAAGAGCAAATCAGATTAGAGGATGATATTAAATCTCTTGAATTACAGGAAGAAAAGTTTGTAACTTTATGTGTCCAACAGAGTGAAAATATATTAAGAGATATTAAGAAGTTAGCCGACTTATCTGTTATTGAAATAAATGGTGTTAGACAAGAAATGATAAAAGTTAACTTAGCTAAATTAGATGATGATATAGCTAAAGAAAAGATGAAGAACTATATTGAATACTTAATTAATGGCTCTGGGGAATATCAGGATGATAATGAGAGAAGAAATCAATTATCTAAAGGGCTAACAGTAGAAAAATTATTTCAGCAGATAATAAAGCCTATTAAAGCAAGTTCTATAGAATTATATAAGTTAGAGGATATAAATAACATGAAAGTTAACTCTTGGCTTACTTGGGATAGAGCCTATGGTTCTAAAGGGCAGACTAATGGAATGTACATATCTGTTCTAATATGCTTGATCAGTTATTTAAGAAAGTTATATACATCATCTACTGATAAGAGTAAGAAAGTTATTATACTAGATAACCCATTCTCTGGAACTACATCAGAAATTATATGGTTGCCAATTTTAAAATTACTAAAAGAAAATAATGTGCAGTTATGGGCATTTGGTTTTGAAATTAAAACTCAACTTTCAAATTGTTTTAATGTAAGATATTTTTTAAAGAAAGAACCCGGTGTAGGTTATGAGAAGATAATAGTAGCTGAGTTCAAATCTAACGCAGATACAGGAAGCTTAGGATATGATGTTTTAACTGGAAAGAAAATTGAGTATACTCAACAAACATCATTTTAGTTTATTTTTATAAAAATATTAGGTGGAAATTTTAGATTTAGGAAACAATTAGAAAGTGAATGGTTTCATTCTTCGCTAAGGGTAAAGACACATATGCAATATTTCATTTTACTGGATGAAATGAATTTAGCTAGAGTCGAATATTATTTTAGTGGAATTCTAATCACTTATGGAAACCAGATAAGTGAGGATAATGAATTAATAGCTAATACATTGCTTAGTGAAGAATAAATACGTAGAGATTCAGTATCTATTAGTGCTTATGGAGATGTTTATATTCCTCAAAATTTCTATATTATTAGGACTGTAAATATTGAAAGTATCATCAAGGTATTTAATATGGATGATATTAATGATGAAAATATACTGAGTGTTGTAAGGGAGACTGTAATTAGTATTTCTAAGGAAGATTTGTGAGGAAGCCTATGAAAAGTATTAACAACCTTTTGAAAAGATAATAAGTAGATTGATTGATTTTTTATTGGTATCAGAAACTATGGCGTCGCTATTTCTTGCGTCAATACAAAACTTGAGGTTAATAGGATGTATAGGTGATGAATAAAAATATAGTTGACTAACAGAATAATATAATAAATTCCTAATATAATTTCTATGAAAAGCAATTTATTAGGGAAATATAAATGGAGAAATCAGAAGGTATTATTAACACTTGTAAATGGAAAGTATACAAAGGAAGTTGCCTAGAAATAATGAAAAATATGATAAAGGAAAATGAGTTTGTAGATTGTATAGTTACTAGTCCGCCATATTTTGATAGAAGAGCATATGGGGCAAAACCGAAAAAAGATGGACATATGGCTGATTGGCTTTATACAAAAAGGGGACAAGCTATAGAAGGTGAAATTGGAAACGGAAAAGATAAAAGTAAATATTTAAATGATATTAAAGAAGTTTTAAATCTGTGCTTCAAGGTTCTAAAAGAAAAAAAGTTTCTTTTTATTAATATTTCTACTTGTCATGAGAATTTTGAACTATTAGATTTTAGTTCAAAATTTATAGAGGCTGCAAAAGAAGCTGGGTTTATTCACTGGGATACTATAATATGGATAAAAAGAAATCCCATGCCCCCTGGTAGACATAAAAATATATACTTAGGACAAGGATGGGAATACATTTTAGCTTTTGCAAAAGGAAAAAATATAGAGATAAATAGTGAAGCTTTAAAAATTAAAACTCATTTTAAGTGTATAAGCTGTAATGCAGATAATTATATCGAGAGTAGCATAACACCCAATTATATGTATAGTAATATTGGATGTTACGGAAGAAAATATAATTCTATAATGTCTCACCCAGCATTATTCCCATTAGATGTACCGGAATATTGTATGAGTATCTCCAGTAAAAAGGGGGATTTAATTTTTGACCCATTTGTTGGAAGTGGGACAAGCTTGATTGCAGGATTAGAACAAGGATTAAATGTAATTGGATGTGAGCTTGTTCCACAGATATATAAAAGTCTAGTAGAGGGAATGATGAAAATTAACACTATATGAAATTTTGAATAAAAACTAAAAAACTATCAAAACTAAAATATAATTAAGTCAGTCTAAGGAGTAAAACAATGGATGAGAATTATATTAAGGTTTTGAATAGTTTTGATTTTAAAGACTATATTAGTTCAGAAGAAATTAAAGGATGCTTAAAGAAATCAGACCATATAGATACAACAAAAATCATAAAAAAATATGAGCTCACTAAACCATATGATTATGTTAGGGCCTGTGGAGAAAATAACTTTACAGATTTTGCATTAAATAAATTAAATAAGATAACACAAGAAGATAGCAAATATATTATTATACGAAACATTAAAGGTAAGTTGATTTATCTTTATACTAATGAATTAACTGAAAAATTAGAAGAAATGAATTGGTTAGCTGCAAAAGGCTATTTTAGCTCTATAACATCAACTAATAACAAAATTAAAGGATATTTTAGAACTGATGATAATGTTATTACTATAGGAAAAAAATCAGTTGGTGAAATAAAAATAACATTAGAGGAGGCTAATATAAATGCATTAGCTAGTCGTAAGCATTATTTGTTTGGTAAGAAGCATCTTGCTATTCAAGGACAAATTGCAGCTTTAGGTAATTATTTTGACTATATGACCAAATTAGCAAGGAATGATAAAAATAAAAAAATATATGATATAGATCTAAATACTGTAAGTATTGCAACAATGAAAAATTTAGACTTAAGTAATATAAAGTCTAGACAATCTTTTAAAGCAATAGATTTTGTAGATATAATATGGATAGATAAAGTAAAAAATAATTTAACAGTAGCATTTGAAGTTGAATTGAACAAGGATTGGCCAGCAGCAATCGATAGGTTAATGTCAGTAAGTTATGCTAACTCAAATTCTGAAGATGTAACTAATATTATTATTTCAGATAAAGAAGATGATTATATTAATATTAAAGAATATGCTAAGATGGACTTTAGGATTTCAGTACCTATAAAATTTAGACTTGCTCACTTAACTACTTCGAATCTAATAGAAATTTTAGAAATGAGAGATAAAGGTATTTCTTTAGAACATATAAGAGAAGGATTTTTTAAAAAATTGAAATACATAAAATAATTAATGTCAAATAGTATATAGCAAAAGTTCCCCAAAGTTAAAGCACAAATAAGCTGAGATTTTCTTATATTTAAAAAATCTCAGCTTTAATCATTTTAAATAGATTTATGATATAATAAAAATATTATTGGTAAAACATAGAAAGAGTGAGATTAATGAAAGACACAATAAATAGAATAAGAAAATTTAGAAACGACAGAGATTGGAGTCAATTTCATACTCCAGCCAACCTATCAAAAGCAATATCAATTGAAGCTGGAGAGCTTTTAGAAGAATTCCTATGGAATGAAGAAAACTATAATAAAGAGCATGTTTTAGAAGAACTTTCAGATGTTATGGTTTATTGTATACATATGGCTGATGCTCTAGATGTTGATATAGAGGAAATTATAAATAAAAAAATGGACAAAAATGAAGAGAAATATCCAGTAGAAAAAGCTAAAGGAAATAGTAAAAAGTATACACAATTATAAAAAGTAGCTATACTGCAAGCAAGGTCATTTCTGAGCAAAAAAGGGGCGCATAAACGGTGATTGTATATCAAGCTAGTAAAAAAGATTTTATGAAGCATGTTACTAATGATGAAATCAGTATTTTAATTGATAGAGAGTATAAAAATAAGATTGGAAAATCTAGAGAAAGAGAGTTTAAAGCTTGGGATAATTCCATGCTTTATATGTTTAAAGCACTTAGTACAGAGGATATTCCAGATGAGTGTGGAGTTGCCATTGAATATAGGATTCCTGCAACCTCTAAGAGAGTTGATTTCATTTTAACTGGTCTTGATGAAGAGGATAAGGAAAATGTTATTATTGTTGAGCTTAAGCAATGGGATGAATTAGAAGAAGTAGAAGAAGAGGATGGTATAGTAAAAACTGTTTTAAACAGAAGCAAGATAAAAACAGCACATCCATCTTATCAAGCCTGGTCATATGCAAGCTTAATTGGAGATTATAATGATTCCGTTGAAAAGAATAATATTAAATTGCATCCTTGTGCTTATTTACATAACTACATAAAGAAAGAGGATAATGATCCCCTTGAAAGTGAGCTTTATCATAAATGGTTACATAAAGCTCCTGCATACGGTAAAGGCGATGTTATAAAGCTAAGAGAATTTATCTGCAAATATGTTAAAAAGCCTGATCAAGGTAAAGGTATTTATTACATAGAAGGCGGGAAAATTAGACCTTCAAAGTCTCTTCAAGATGCCCTTAAGGTTATGCTTGATGGTAATGAGGAATTTATCATGATTGATGACCAAAAGGTTGCTTTTGAAAGTATTATGAGGACTGTTCGTGATTGCATTAAAAATGAAACTAAGAAAACAATAATTATTGAGGGAGGCCCTGGGACAGGCAAGTCTGTTCTTGCTATTAACCTTCTGGTTAAAATCTGCAATATGAATCTTAATTGTCAATATGTGACTAAAAATGCTGCTCCAAGAAATGTATATTGTGAAAAGCTTAAGGGCAATTATACTCAAAAATACATAAATAACTTATTTAAGGGTTCAGGTGTATATACTGATACAAGCAAAAATGAAATTGATGTATTAGTAGTTGATGAAGCTCATAGACTTAATGCTAAATCAGGCATGTTTAAAAATATTGGAGAGAATCAAATTAAAGAAATTATAAATACTGCAAAGGTGTCTATATTCTTTGTTGATAATAATCAAAAGGTTACTATGGATGACATAGGCAGCATTGAAGAAATTGAAAATCATGCGAAAGACTTAGATGTTAAAATTAGAAAATTGAAACTTACTTCTCAATTTAGATGTAATGGCTCAGATGGATATGTATCTTGGCTAGATGATGTTTTAGAAATAAGTAAAACAGGTAATTTTGATGGCTTTGAATTTGACTTTGATTTTAAAGTATTTGATGATCCAAATGAAATGAGACAAGCAATAGAAGAGAAAAATGAAGTAAACAACAAATCAAGATTAGTTGCAGGCTATTGCTATGAATGGTTCACTAAAAAGAAAGAAAACTACAATAAATATGATATAGAATTTCCAGAGTATGCTTTTAAAATGAAGTGGAATTTAAGCAACAGCCAAACTTGGGCAATTGATAAAGAATCTATAAGCGAATGTGGCTGTATTCATACCTGTCAGGGTCTTGAATTTGATTACGTTGGAGTAATAATTGGACAGGACTTAAGATTTGAAAATGAAAAAATTATAACTGACTTTTTTAAGAGAGCAAAAACTGATAAAAGCTTAAATGGAGTTAAAAAACTATACAAAGAAGATAAAGAAAAAGCTCGAAAAATAAGTGATGAACTTATTAAAAATACTTATAGAATACTTATGACAAGAGGGCTTAAAGGTTGTTATATTTGGTGTGAAGATAAGGAACTCTCTAATTACTTTAGGGAGAGATTGAATTCATTTAGTAGGCAGATTGGGGTTAAGGAAATTGAAGCGTTAGAAGAAGAATTAAATATAAATAAAGACTATCAAAGTATATAGAAAATAATATATATCTATGTAAATAATAGATATTTTGATATGGAGGATAAAATTAATGAAGGTAGAGAAAAGTTCAAGACATTCAAAAATTACAGGTGATTTTGCAGAACATCTAATACTGTATTGGTTATCTAAATATGGCTTTGAATGTTCAAGAGTAGATCACACAGGTATTGATATAATAGCAAATAATGCAGTAACAAAAGAAATTATGGGGATTTCAGTTAAGAGCAGAAGCAGAAATGATGGAAAAGATGGTCAATATGTGAGTATAGATAATAGCCACTTTGAAAAAGTAGATTCGGCTTGCAAGGCATTTGGATGTGTACCTTATTTTTCGATAGTTGTTGACGAAAATGATTATATTTATGTATTTATATTATCAAAAGAGAAACTATTGAATTTATATCCAATGGGAAAAACGTGTGTTAGTTGGAAGATGAGGAAATCAAAAATTAAAGAATATCTCAGTGATGATGAAATAATAAAGATAAAATTTAGTTATGAGACAATTAAATGGTGGGAAAACGATAGTGATATTTAGATGAAAATAGTATTTTTACTACACAATATGTAGTTGAATTTATATAAGATAGAGGGTATGATGGAATTATTTTTAATAGCTCACAATTAGATAGAAGAAATTTAGTTATATTTGAATAAAGAATGCAAGAGTAGAGGATGTTGGACTTTTTCAGGTAACTGAAATTGAAGTGAGCATTGATAAGATTAAATAATAGAAAGTACTTAAGATAAAAAAAGGTAAGAGTTTTCTTGCCTTTTTTATTAACTTCAATTAGATATATAAAGGTGTAAAACGTGATAGATAAGTAATAAATTATAGGAGTTGAGTGATATGGGAACTAAAGGATATAAAAACATTGAGGAATTAGTAGCTGATATAAAAGCACAAAAATCAAAATGTTTATTGTGGTTTAATGAGAAGAAGGATAGCAACTTCAACACTTCGTGTTTCAGAAGCACCCCCGGGGGTCTTTGTGAAGGAAAATGACTGAACTTTCTGACATTACATATTGAAAGAGGATTTTTCATAGTTTTTTAGAAAAATAAATAGAGCTTATATTTTTTGAATTTAGAAAATATAAGATTTTTGAATGATTATGGAGAATAATCAGAAATAATTATAATATGGTATTAAAATGTAGAATAATATAAATGGCTTATTTTTGATGAGCAAGAGTTTGGTATGTCAAATTATATTACAATAATTGGTCAATGTAGGGAAATAAGGGAACTTTATTAACAAGGGGGAAGTTAATATGTATGGGGTTATGAAATTAATAACAAGGAAAGTACATATCGATTTAATTGATAAAATTACTAAGGAGCCTGTTATAAGCAAAAATGGTGATAAAATATTTGGAAATAGTAAGACGTGTTTAATAACAGGTGTATTATTAACATTACTATTTTCTTTATGCACTATTATGATGAATTATTATGTCACTCAAATTATTGAAGAACAACACATAGCAGCTGATATGGTTTGGCTAGTATATGTTTGTGGGTATTTTACTTCAATATTGTTTACATTAATAGGATTAAAGTTACTCATAATATATTTTTGTCATAAAATAATAATTTCTAATGATACAATTACAGCAAAAAAACTTTTTTCAACTAGAACAATAAAAATTACTGCTATTGAGAATGTAACTTATTCAGAGCTTATGGGCTTTACTTTTAAAAGTAGGGATACTAAAATTTCTACGGGATTTTTCACTATAGGATTAGTATGGCTCACAGACTTTGTTTATGATAATATACAAAGAGATATGCGTGAAAAAGCATTAAAGATTCCTGCAACAGTATTAAAAGCTAATGGTATTAGAAGCTATTATTAAAGGATATTTCAATTAATACTTCTTAATTTTTCACATATGAATCGCAAAACTTAGGCTCTATGGGAATTCATAGAGGCTAAGTTTTATTTAGAGGGAAGAAATACTAAAAAATATAATTTGAAATTAAGAATATGAATTCAAAAGCTGAGATTTTCTTACATCTAGAAAAACTCAGCTTTAATCATTTTATGCAAATTTATGATATAATGGGCACAATAACTGGTAGAATATAGTAAGAATGAATGTGATGTATGACACAATAAACAAAATAAGAAAAATTTGAAACGACAGAGATTGGTCAACTGGACATGAGAAAATAGGTAAGGGAATTACATTTACAACCGATTAATTAAAGAAACTTAAAAATATAATTAATGATGCTATTTATATAACGATGGATCAATGACAAGTGGGTTTACTGTACGCAAGTCAGGAGTACCCAATAGACAAGAAAATAGGCTTATCTTCAGCCGTTGCTTTCGTAAATAGAGGATTACTCATTAAAGTTTGAAACTCATTAAGCATACGTCCCCGTGACACTTGACTTAAAACGGTTTTCAAAAGAGTTATCTATGATTTTACGCCACGAAAGACACAACTTCAACACGATATGTCCTATAACGTCCTGTTTTCATGAAGCTGACGAACCGGACCGGCAGAGCCTTTCCCTTTTGCGGCGTACGCCCGGTGAGACGGTTTGGCACGCATACCCATGAGCACGCCCGAAGAGTGAAAATGTTGTTAAGCGATTGACCATGCCCTGTTATTCAGAAATCTCCATGGGCGACGATCCCCTAAGCTTTCTTGAATACCCGAAAAAAATTTGTCTTATCAATTGATCTTCTTTATTATAATGATTTTCACTTATATAAGCTAATAAGATCATTCACAAATATTTCTCCATTTGTAAAATGAATTTTATTGTTGCTTAAAAGTCCATCCAATGATTGAATTGTTTTTTCGATCATAGAAATTTTCCATTTTTTACTTAAATCTGTTTTAAAACTAATATAAACTTCATTTTTTAACGGTTCAAATACTATTGAACACAAAGTATTATCCTGACTAGTTTTTCTTAAAACTTCAAAAGCTTCATTTATACCAAAGCTATGAATATTATTATCAATATATTCATGAGCACAAATATATCTATCAGCACCTATACCATATACTTTATTATAATTTGCTTCCTTAAAATCCCCATTTGGAAAATTAGTCATAATAATAAAATCATTATTAATCCGACTTATTATATTTGTATCAATTCCTTCTTCCAGAATAAATGCATCACCAGTTTTATCAGCGATAATAGTATGTAGCCCTAAATCTGGGAATAATGGATTTCTAGGATACGAGATTACTCTTTTATTAAGAATTTCAAAAAATTCAGATGTTTTTCTTGTTTTCTTTAGCGCCTCATCAAAAATATCAAAAGCAAACCAATCATTTTCGTTACAACTTGATTTAAAACCTGGATTATATTTTACTGCTTGAGTACAGATAAAAAGACCCTCACTATTAAAACCAGCGATGTCCCTGTATATGTTATCTAATAAGCCTGAAAAGTAAAATATGTTTTTATCATTATAACAGAAGACTTTCAGTTTTAAATCAATTTCATCAGTATCAAAATTCATACCATAAATAGTTTTTTCTTGACCGTATACTGCAAAACTTGTACACATTTTAGAACCTCCTTTTAATTTATAATTTTGTCATATAATATGCTTAGAGTATTTAGAGAATCATTTAGCTATTTTACCATTGGCTTCACTACTTTCTTAAACTTATATTTAAATGATATCACTGGCTACATCAATGTATCAACCTAATACATTTTTCAGAAACAAAAATGCGCCATCTAGCGTTTGCTTTATGGCGCATTTTATTATAGTAAAAATATGCTATTGGTAATAAATGTAAAAAGTGCTATAATTTTTATAGCATATTTTTTTATACAAGGGGAAAGGATTATGAAACAGAGTGCTAAAGTTGAAATAATCAAATCATTTAAGGAATTATTAAACGAGAAATCTATAGATAAGATTACTGTAAAGGAAATTTGCGAACATTGTAATGTGAATAGACAGACTTTTTATAATCATTTTACAGATATCATGGATGTTTTTAAATTCTTATTTCATAAGGAAGTATCACTGGAAATTGCTCAAAATAGGACCTTCGAAACCTGGACCAACGGATATTTAGCTACAATGAAATATTTAGAGAATAATTCAAAAATGATTTTACATGTTTATAAATCCTCTTATTGGTCAGAAGCAAACATTTACTTTACCAATCTTAGTAATAGATTGCTTTGTGATGTGGTTGAAGAATGTATTCAAAAGGTAGGAGTAGAGCTAAATGAAAAAGATAAAAATTTTGTTGTGAATTTTTATCGACATATATTTAATGGATTATTGATAGACTGGATAAGTGAAGGTATGGAAGAGGCGCCAGAAATAGTACTAAAAAAACTATTATATATGATAACAGGAAGTATTCCACGAAGTATAGCTAACTTTGTCAAGGGAGAAATAAGAAAATAAGGTACATGAAATAAAAGATAGATCAAAGTATATTAT
>Ga0079104_1000595_pt1 | contig 36027 bp, 28 predicted proteins | sample MedtruBG_FD_76829 | JGI IMG/M metagenome (GOLD analysis project Ga0079104, IMG submission 76829) | Root nodule microbial communities of legume samples collected from California, USA - Medicago truncatula BG | ecosystem: Host-associated > Plants > Roots > Nodule | place: USA: California...
GGCACGGTCGGCGCCGATGGCCATGGCCGTGCGCAGCGTTTCCTGAGCCTGGGTCGGGCCGCACGAGACGGCGATCACTTCGGTGACCACACCCTTCTCCTTCAGCCGCACCGCTTCTTCGACGGCGATCTCGTCGAACGGATTCATGCTCATCTTCACGTTCGCGATGTCCACACCCGTGCCATCGCTCTTCACGCGAACCTTCACGTTGTAGTCCACCACCCGCTTGACTGCCACCAAGACTTTCATGCCGAAGCTCCTCAAGGATCACTGTTGAAGTTGCACGGATTCTAGGATTGCCCGAAACCCACGACGCGCGCACGAAGTCGCCAGGGTGACAAAGGAAACGAACGATCGTGCTATTTTTCGATTGTGCCACGACTCGGACGAACTGCCAGCATTTTTTTGCTCCGTTAGACTCCGCGCGGCCATGACCTCGATCGCCGCGTCCTCTTCTGCCGACCCGAAGCCCCTCGTGGGCGTGTTCGACTCCGGCCTCGGTGGCCTCTCGGTGCTGAGCGTGCTGCACCGCACCCTGCCCGAGCACCCGCTGCACTACGTCGCCGACTCGGCCCACGCGCCGTATGGCGAACGCACCGACGAGTACGTGGCCGCGCGCACCCTCGCCATCGGCGGCCACCTCGTGGCCAGCGGCGCCCGCCTGATCGTGGTCGCCTGCAACACCGCCACGGCCGTGGCCGTGGCCGCGCTGCGCGAACGCTGGCCCGAGATTCCCGTCGTGGGCGTCGAGCCCGCGATCAAGCCGGCCGTGAAGTCGTCGGCCAGCGGCCGCATCGGCGTGATGGCCACGCCCACGACCTTGCGCAGCGCGAAGTTCCAGCGCCTGCTCGACGCCCACGGCGGCGACGCGACGATCGTGCTGCAGCCTTGCCCCGGCCTCGCCGGGCAGATCGAACGCGGCGACCTCGACGCACCCGACATGGTCGCGATGATCGAGACCTTCTGCGCGCCGTTGCGCGACGCGCGTGTCGACACCGTGGTGCTCGGCTGCACCCACTATCCGTTCGTGCGCCACCACATCCAGGCCGCGATGGGCGCAGGGGTCTCGCTGATCGACACCGCACGGCCCGTCTCGCGGCAGGCCGCACGGCTGCTCGGTGTCACGCCCGAAGACGCACCGTCGATGGCGCCCGTGATGCTGCAGACCACCGGCGACGTCGCGCATCTTCGCTCCGTGGTGTCGCGCTGGCTCGATTTCCCCTGCACCGTGTCAGCCGCTTCGCAAATCTAGCGGGAACCTCTCGCGAAGCGCACGATCGGAAGGTCACATCGCCACGAGCAATTGGAGGACCCGAGACCATGATGCCCCTCGCCACCACCGACCTCACCGACGCGGACTGGGTCGAACGCGTCACCGCGCGAATGCTGACGCTCGATCGCACCTTGAGTGGTGCGGACGTGCACCGCATCGCGATGGATCTGGCCGGACGCCCCCGTTGGCGAGCGTTGGCGCCGGAGGCCGCGGCGGACAAGGCCTTCGACGATCCGGAGGCCGTGGACGGCGTGTGACCCGGAAAGGCCGACTGCGCCGGACGTCACCGCGGGTCACCGGCCCGAGTCCAGCCAGTGGGCTGCGCAGTTCGTGGGCGCGAGCCCGTGCCACCCGGCCGCTTAAGATTGCCTTCAGAAATCCCGCAGAAGATCCTCTCATCGCCGGTGTGGCGTTGAATCATGAGAGGACAGGACATGCTGCGCGCATCAGTGAGTGGGGAACCCAGGCCGGAGGCGACGCCTGAACCCGGAACTGTTGCTTCATCCGCCCGCTCGGCTCCCTTGTTGCAGATCCACACGGTGCCGGGCCCGGAGCGAGACCGGGTGGAACGATTCATCCACCAGGTCTACGCAGCACACCACGGTGCCGCCGTGCGGCACTTCATGCCCGTCCTGGTCAGCCTGTCCAACGAACACGGGGAGCTGACCGCGGCTGCAGGTTACCGGGTGGCGTCGGAAACCCTGTACCTCGAACGCTACCTCGATGATCCCGTCGACCAGTTGCTGGCAACGTACCAGGGATCCGTTCCGCCGCGCAGCCAGATCGTGGAGGTGGGCCACCTCTCCGCGGCGCACGCGGGCGCCGGCAAGCAGCTCATCGTCGCACTGGGGCGGCACCTGGCGGACCTGCAGATGCAGTGGGTCGTCGGGACGCTGACTCAGGAATTGCGCCACCTGTTCATCCGGATGGGCGTGACCCCACTGGCCCTCGGCGCCGCGGACGCGGGGCGGCTCGGAGACGAGGCCGCAGACTGGGGGCGCTACTACGACCACCATCCGGTGGTGCTCGCGGGACACCTCGGGCTCGCGCTCAGGTCGTTGCGCCGTGCACCGTCCGGTGAGGAGTGACCGATGGACGGACTCTACACCGCGGACGCGGACACCCTCGCGCTGGACGACGGACGAACGCAGGTCGGCTACGCGGCGCTTCGATCCGAATCGCTTCGGCTGGCGGCGGTGCTCCAACGGGAGCACGTGCGCGTCGTCGCAACGCTGGGCGACAACTCCGTCGCCTGGGTGATCCTGGACCTCGCCGCGCGCCTCGCCGGCGCCGTCCATGTGCCCTTGCCGACGTTCTTCACGCCGTCGCAGATGGCACACGCGCTCCAGGGTGCAGGCTGCGATGCGCTGATGGTGGACGCCGCGGTGCCGCCGGCGCTCATCAATGCGCTCGGGCCACGCGAGCCCTTCCGGGAGGTACCGGTCATGGGGGGCGTGCAACGCATGGTCCGCCTCGCCAACGAACCCGTTGCCCTGCCCCCCGGAACTGCCAAGGTCACATTCACCTCGGGCAGCACGGGTGACCCGAAGGGCGTGTGCCTCGGGAGCACGTCGCTCGCCTCGGTCGCGGACGGTGTCGCGCAAGCGCTGCGGCCGTTGCAGATCCGGCGGCACCTGTGTGCCTTGCCGTTGTCCGTGCTGCTCGAGAACGTCGCCGGGATCATGGCCCCGCTGCAAGAGCGTGCCACGTGCCTGGTCCCTTCCCTCGCCACGCTCGGACTGCGCGGCTCGTCCGACTTCGACCCCGCTGCATTCCATCGGAGCGTGCAGGCTCACCGTCCCGAAAGTCTGATCCTGCTTCCTCAGATGCTGAGGGCCTGGGCAGGTCTGCTGCATGCCACCGGGGAACGGGCTCCCGACAGCCTGAAGTTCGTGGCGGTCGGCGGAGCGGCCGTGGGCGCGGGAACGCTGCGGGCGGCTCGGGCGGTGGGCATTCCGGCCTTCGAAGGCTACGGTCTGTCGGAGGGCGCGTCGGTGCAGACGCTGAATCTTCCTGGCATCGACCGTGCCGGCAGCGCCGGCCGGCCACTGCCTCACGCCCGCGTGCGAGTCGGCGCCGAAGGCGAACTCGAGATTGCCGGCAGCCTCTTCCTGGGCTACGTCGGCAGCGGGGAGCCACCGCGCACGTGGTGGCCGACGGGCGACCTGGGCCACATCGACGCCGACGGGTTCGTCCACGTGGCCGGCAGGAAGAAGAACCTCCTGATCACCGCCTTCGGCCGCAACGTGTCGCCGGAATGGGTCGAGACGGCGTTGCGCGGTCACCCGGCGGTGCGCGACGCCGTGGTCCTGGGGGACGGCCAGCCCGCGCTCGGGGCGGTGCTGTGGCCCGTCCACCCGGACGCGCCCGACGCCGCGTTGCAGGCCGCCGTCGAGGCGACCAACGGAACGCTTCCCGACTACGCGCGTGTCGGACGCTGGGTCCGGGGCGCCGCGCCATTGGCGGCCAGCAGCGGCTTGGCGACCGCGAACGGACGACCGAAGCGCGATGCCGTCGAGCGAATGCATGCAAACGCCTTGCAGTTCGAACCCCTCATCCAGTGACCCCGCCCCTGCCCGCCCCCCTCAGAGAAAGACCGACATGTTGTTCTTCCAGCGCCTCCTTGCCGAAACCGAGCGCGAACGCCAGCAATTGATCGAGGTACCGATCATCCAGGGCGTCCTCACCCGCGGCGAGGTTTCCCTCCCGAGTTACGTTGCCTTCCTGCGGGAAGCGTTCCACCACGTGCGGCACACGGTGCCGTTGCTGAAGGCGTGCCGGGACGCCCTTCCTTCGGACCGGGCATGGGTGCTGCCGGCCCTCGCCGAGTACATCGACGAAGAGGCCGGCCATGACGAATGGATCCTGGACGACCTGGTGGCATGCGGGGAAGACCGGGAGGCGATGCGTCGCAGCCAGCCGGGCCATGCCACGGAAGTCATGGTCGCGTACGCCTACGACACCATCGCCCGCCGCAACCCGCTGGGCTTCTTCGGCATGGTCCATGTGCTGGAGGGCACGAGCGTCGCCCTCGCGCTGGCGGCAGCAGGCCGGATCCAGACTCACCTCGGTTTGCCGGACAGGGCCTTCAGCTACCTTCGCTCCCACGGCACGCTCGACCGTGAACACACCGCGCACTTCGAGCTCCTCATGGACGCGATGGAGTCGCCGCTCGACCGGGCCGACATCGTCCACGCGGCCCGGGCGTTCTACCGGCTGTATGCAGACGTGTTCCGCAGCTTGCCACTCCCCGCCACCACGGCTTCGCAGGTGACCGCATGAGGCCGCCGGAAGCCCGCGTGCTGCTGACAGGTGCGACCGGCGGCATCGGGCGGGCGATGGCCGCGCACCTCCTCGCAGAAGGCGCGGCCGTGATGCTCCTGGGCCGCTCCGCCAGCCGGCTGGCCGCGCTGGGCGCCGAGCTCACCGGGCCGCCCGGGAGCGCGGCGCGGATCACCTGGCACGTTGCAGACCTGGACGACGGCAGTTGCCTTGAAAGCATCCGGGGTGCCGCAGCGTCCTGGGGTGTGAACGTCCTCGTCAACAACGCCGGCGTGTCCGGCTTCGGACGCTTCGCCGATGTGCCTCCACGGCAGATGGCGCAGGTCCTGATGACGAACCTGCTCGCGCCGATGCGTCTCACCCACGCCTTGTTGCCACTCCTCATCTCCCGTCCGCGCGCGCAGGTGATCCAGGTGGGGTCCGCGCTCGGCCGGCTGGCCTTACCTGGATTCAGCGTGTACTGCGCCAGCAAGTTCGGGCTTCGCGGGTTCACGGAAGCGCTGAGGCGCGAACTCGCGGACACCCCCGTCCGCGTCCAGTATCTCGGCCCCCGCACCACGCGGACGTCCTTCAACGACGCGGCGGCGACCCAGTTCAACGAGGCCACCGGCGCCGCGGTGGACACGCCGGACGATGTCGCCAAAGCGCTGCTCTCGCTCTTGACGAGCGAGAAGGCCGAACACTTCGTGGGTTTCCCGGAGGCACTCGCCGGCCGGCTGAACGGCTTCGCCCCCGCCCTGCTCGACGGCGCCTTCGCGAAACACCGACGGAGCTTGAACGCAGGCCCGACGGTTCGGTCGCAGCACCCTGCCCCGACCGAACAAGACCACTAGTTCCGGCCCAGGCCGCTCCGAACGCATTTTCTGCCCATGGAGCGCCCTGGCGGACATCCACACAACCACACCCCGGAGGTCGCCATGAGCACCACGCCCCTCTCATCCGTCCATCGTGCCGAACGGCCATCCATCGCGCAGATCACCGCCGCGTTCCTCACGGCGGTCCTGTTCAGCGCGCACACCGCTGCCGTGGCCGGCCCCGTCGAAGACGGGGTCCAGGAACTGCAGCGCGATTGGGAAGTGATCAACTACCAGGTCCCGGCGCCCGATCGGGAGAAGCGATTCGAGGCGCTGGCACAGAAGGCACACCGCTTGACCGAGGCGAATCCGCAACGCGCGGAACCGTTGGTGTGGGAAGGCATCATCGTCAGCTCGTGGGCCGGGGCGAAAGGTGGTCTCGGGGCGCTCGGCCTGGTCAAGCAAGCCAGGTCGATGTACGAATCGGCCATCGCGATCGACGGCAACGTCCTCGACGGTTCGGCGTACAACAGCCTCGGTGTCCTGTACTACAAGGTGCCGGGCTGGCCCGTCGGATTCGGCGACAAGGACAAGGCGCGCGAGCTGCTCAAGCGCGCGCTGAACCTCAACCCCCGGGGCATCGACCCCAACTTCTTCTACGCCGACTACTTGGTCACGACCGGACAACCGGCCGAAGCCGCCGTCTACCTCGAGCGCGCGTTGAGCGCGCCCTCGCGACCCGGGCGCGCCGTCGCGGACGCGGGCCGCCGCGAGGAATCCCGTCAATTGCTCGAGAAGGTGCGGGAGCGATCGGCGAGCCGCTAGCGGGCCGTCGACGGGGCGCGCCGTTCGCGAGGTTTGGTGCCCGGGAAGGGGTTCGAACCCTTACGCCTCGCGGCCGCGGATTTTAAGTCCGCTACGTCTACCAGTTTCGTCACCCGGGCAGGGCTGCGGATTATCAACGATCCGCACTCTGCAATAATCCGTGGGTGCCGCGTTCACGCGCGGCAATCGCTGGGGGTGTTGGACACGGTTCGCCGCGTTCGACTGAGAGAGTCCCTTTGAACCTGATTGAGGTAATCCTCGCGCAGGGAAGCGTCTGCCGAGGGGCCTCTCCGCCGTTCCACCCCCCTCACGCTGCGCCCCTGCCATCGCACGATCGTCACGATGGCCCATCCGCTCCACTGCTTCGCCCGCGCTCCGCGCCACCTGCCGCGCCGTGCGGTCGCCCTCGCCTGCCTCGCCGCCGCCGCGGCCGCCCATGCGCAGACCGACGCACCGGCCCTCGCGCCACTGGTCGTCAAGTCGCAGGCGCCTGTGTCCCCCACCGCACTCACCGGCTTCGGCGACGTGCCGCTGGTGTCGGTGCCGATGCAGGCCACGGTCGTCACGCGCGACCAGCTCGAGGAGTCGCAGGCGCGCCGCCTCGCCGACATCCTGTCGTACGAGGCCGCCGCCACCGATGCCTACAACTCGCCCGGCTACTGGGACTTCGTCGCGCTGCGCGGCTACGTGCTCGACCAGCGCTACAACTACCGCCGCGAAGGCCTGCCCATCACCGCCGAAACCGTGATCCCGCTCGCGAACAAGGAACGCGTCGAGATCCTGAAGGGCACGAGCGGCATCCAGGCCGGCACCAGTTCGCCGGGCGGCCTCGTCAACTACGTCGTCAAGCGCCCGACCGACACGACGCTGCGCAACGCGTCGGTGAGCATGGGTGACCGCGGCACGCTCGGCGGCGGCATCGACCTCGGCGGCCGCGCCGGCAACGACGGCGTGTTCGGCTATCGCCTCAACGTGGCCTACGAGAACAGCAAGCCCGAGATCGACCACTACGACCACGCCGAACGCACCGTGGCCGCCTTCGCGGGCGACTGGCGCATCGCCCCCGAGTCGCTGCTCGAAGCCGAAATCGAGTGGTCGCACCAGGTGGGCAAGAGCCTGCCGGGCCACAGCCTGACCGGTGGCAGCATCCCCACCGTGCGCCAGCCCGACAACCTCAACAACCAGCCGTGGAGCCAGCCGAACGTGTTCGACGGCCTGACCGGCACCGTGCGCTTCGACCAGGGCATCGGTGGCGGCTGGCACTGGGTGAGTGTCGTCGGCGCGCAGAGCCTGAAGACGGACGACCGCCTCGCGTACCCGTTCGGCTTCGAATGCGGCACGCCCACTGGCTACTGCGACCGCTATGGCCCGAACGGCGACTACGACGTCTACGACTTCCGCAGCGAGGGCGAGCGCCGCCGCGTGCAGGTCGCGCAGACCGCGGTGAAGGGCCGCGTCGACACCGGCGGCATCTCGCACCAGCTGCATGGCGGCGTGCAATACAACCGGCGCAGCGTCGGGGTCCAGACCGGCGCGAACAACTACGTCGGCGTGGGCAACATCGATGGCACGAAGGTCACCCCCGAGGACCCGACCCGGGCCGAACCGGGCACGAACAGCAAGGAGCGCAACCTCGAGTTCTTCGCGACCGACGCGATCGACTGGGGCCACGGCTTGAGCACGTGGCTGGGCGTGCGCACGACCCGCCTGCACCGCAGCACCATCGACACCGAAGGCAACGACGCCACCGGCTACGGCGACACCGTGACCACCCCGTGGCTCGCCGCCTCGTACGAATGGCGGCCGCGCCAGCACGTGTATGCCAGCTGGGGCGAAGGCGCCGAGTCGTACGTGGTGCCCGGCGCCGCGGGTGCCGCGGGCTACACGAACGCCGGCCAGGTGCTGCAGGCGAAGAGCCGGCAGTGGGAGGTGGGCACGAAGGGCAGCGCCGGCGGCACCGACTGGGGCATTGCCTGGTTCGACATCGACCGCCCCACGGTCACCGACACCGGCACCGACTACCAGCTCGACGGCTCCGCCCACCACCGCGGCATCGACGGCAACGTAACCCAGACCCTGGGCCCCTGGCAGTTGCGGGCCGGGGCGATGTGGCTCAAGGCGCGCCGCGAGGGCTCGTCCGACCCCGCGCTGAACGGCCGCACCCCGGTCAACGTCCCCGAGCAGACCCTGAAGGCCCAGGCCCGCTACCGCGTGCCGTACGTCTCCGGCCTCGACCTGCAGGCCAACGTCACCTACGAAGGCCGCCGCAACGTGCTGGACGACGGCTCGATCGAACTGCCGTCGTGGACCCGCACCGACCTCGCGGCCCGCTTCACCCACAAGCTGGACGGCACGTCGCTCACGTGGACGCTGGGCCTCTTCAACGCGTTCGACAAGCGCGCGTGGAAGGAATCGCCCTCGCAATACGGGCACGTGTACCTGTTCCCGATGGAGGCCCGCACGGTTCGTCTCACGGTCCTCGCAGAACTTTGAAGAAATAGCTTGCCAGGCAGACCCAAAGCAGGCTAAACTACGAGGCTCAATTCCTCAATAGCTCAGTCGGTAGAGCGCCGGACTGTTAATCCGTAGGTCCCTGGTTCGAGCCCAGGTTGAGGAGCCAAAACAGCAAGGGGTCCCGTCGCAAGACGGGACCCCTTTCGCTTTGTGCCTCCGGATCCGGGAGCACCCTCACCGCCGAGCGGCGAGGTCGAGGATTCGGTTCAGCGCGTGGCCACCAGCGGCGCCGAAGCCGGCGTCGCAGGCGTGACCACCGCCACCTGCTGCACCATGGGCCGCATCGGCGGCGGCGTGCGGGATTCCGAGGTGGCCACGATGGCCAGCGCCCACAGCGCCAGCATCGCGAGGGTCATGCCGATTTCGAAGGTCGTGTTCATGGAAACGAACTGTACGGACGAGGGGCGTCCGGATAAATCCGTCTGGGCGGAACACGTTGTTCCACCTCCGGCAACAACGCGGACCGAACGGATCAGCGCCTGAAGCGCCGGACCAGCGCCGTCATTGGGTACAGCATCTGCGACACGAAGGCATCGTGCGGCACGCCTGGCACCCCGACAGGTTGGTCGCACGGGCCAGGCACGTGGTAGGTGCCTAGCGCCTGGTCGAACACCGAGAATACCGTCGCGAAATTGGTGCCCACGCCCTCCCCTTCGCGCACGTGGTGCCAGCGGTGCATGGCCGGCGACACGAAGACGCGGCCGATCGGGCCGAGCGTCCAGGGCACGTTCACGTGGACGAACATGCCGTAGTAGTGGCGGACGAGGCCGTTGAGCACGATCGCCCAGGCGGGGAACCCGACCGCGACCAATGCGACGCCATCGATCAGCACAGTGGTCACGCGGTTGAGCGGATGGAACCGGTACAGCGTGAACCAGGTCATGTCGTCGTCGCTATGATGCAGCGCGTGCGTGGGCCACAGCACGCGGGAGTGTTCCAGCCGGTGCCGGAAGTAGCCCACGAAGTCGCCGACGAACACGACGAGGAAACCCACCAGCCACACGGGCAGGGCATCGAACTGGCGTACGTCGAAGAGCACCCAGCCTTGGGCTGAAACGAAACCGGTGACCCGCTGCAGCAGCCAGGAGACCGGGGCAATGATGAACAGCGTGTCGAAGAAGAACGTGAGGACGTTGACCTTGAGGCTGCGCGGAAACGCCTTGGTGACGACCGCCACCAGATCGCGCCGGTTCAGGATGGCCGAACACAGCAGAAAGAGCGCCGCGGCCTGCGTCATGGCAGTCACGTGCGGGTGGGCGTCAGCCAACCAGCGCGAGACATCCGGCTCCCATTCACCCAGCATGCCCATGAACTCCTTCGGGTTTCCCGCGCGACCTCCCCAAGTGTAGTACCCCCTCGGCCCGGCGGACTGCGGCCGGGACCTCGCAGCGATTCCCGGCCGTGCGGATTTACCGCAAGGAGCGGTCAGTTGGCCGTCGCGGCCACCGGGACGGCACCGTCGAAGGCCGCCCGCGGCCCGGCGGCCGGCACCTCGTTCGCCCCAGTGCGCTGAGGCAGCGTGCTCTTGCGCTGCAGCAAGTCGTGCGCCGCGAAAAGCTCCACGATCCAGTCGACGAACACCCGCACCTTCGCGCTCAGGTGGCGGTTCGGCGGGTACACGACGTGGATCGGGATCGACGGGGCGTCCCACTCGGGCAGCACCAGTTCGAGGGAGCCGTCGCCGATGCGCTCCTGCACGAGGAAGGATGGCACGCACACGATGCCCAGTCCCGCCGTGGCCGCGGCCACGCTCGCGTTGGTGTCGTTGAGCGTGATGATGCGCCGGCCGTTGGACTCCACCGTCTCCTGGTCCTTGGCCAGCACGAAGGGCAGCAGGCGGCCCGACGGCTGAAGGGCCGCGCGGATCAGCGTGTGGGTGACGTCGAGGTCGCGGGGGTGCAACGGGAGGCCGTTCGCCTTCAGGTACAGCGGGCTCGCGCACGTGACCATGTGCACGTCGCCCACGCGCCGCGCGATCAGGGACTGGTCGCGCAGTTCGCCGCCCCGCACCACGCAGTCGACGTTGTCGCCGATCAGGTCCACGGACCGGTCGCCGATGCCGATCTCGAGGTCGATGTCGGGGTACTTCGTGCGGAACGACGCCAGCGCCGGCACGATCACGCCGATGCCGAGCGATCCCGGCAGGTCGATCTTCAGCCGCCCCTTGGGCGCGCTGCGCGACGCGACCACGCTCGCCTCCAGCTCGTCCAGCTCGCCCAGCAGGCGGCTGGCCCGATCGTAGTAGGCCGCGCCCTCGGAGGTGACACTCACCCGCCGCGTGGTGCGGTTCAGCAACTTCACCGACAGGTGGTCTTCCAGCGACTGGATCAGCCGGGTGACCGTGGGCTTGGGCAGCTGCATGGACTCCGCCGCCTTCACGAAGGTCCCCGACTCCACCACCCGCAGGAACGCCTGCATCGCCTGAAACTTGTCCATTCACCCTCTCCTATCCGCGGATTATTGCGGTGGCGGAATACAGCATGAGCCCCAGGGCCCTTTTCGACCCCCCTTGGGCGGGTTATCGTGTGCCCCAAGTACCGCAGCATCTGCAGGACACAGGATGACAGACACCGCCACCTCGCGCACGATCGAACGGACCACCTCGAGCCCCCCCATTTCGGACAGGGTGCTGACCCTCGCCGGGCGCTCGGTCCACGTCCGCGTGCATGGCGACCTGGACGCCAAGGGCCCTCGCCCGCTGGTGCTGCACTTCCACGGCGGCTGGTTCTCGTGCGGCACGCTGGACGACGGCACCTCGGTGGCCCGCCTCTTCGCCGACGCCGGCGCGCTGGTCGCCTCCGTCGACTACCCGCTCGCGCCCGAACACCCCTTCCCCGTCGCCATCGACACGGGTTACGCCGCGCTCGAATGGCTCGCCACCCTGAAGGGCAAGCGTGCCCACCCCACGCCCGTGGTGCTGGCGGGCGAGGAAGCCGGCGGCAACCTGGCCGCCGCCGTGGCCATGATGGCGCGCGACCGCGACCCCGACCTGGCCGCCGGCCAGGTGCTGTTCTCCCCGCTGCTGGACCCGTGCATGGCCTCGGCCTCGGTGCGCCAGGCGTCCATCGGCGTGGGCGGCTGCAGCATCGCCTGCGGCTGGAAGGAATACCTGGCCCAGCCCGGCGACATCAGCCACCCGTACGCGGCACCGGCCGCAGCCGTGCGGCTGGCCGGCATGGCGCCGGCCCTGCTGGTCTCGTTCACCGGCCACCCGCTGCACGACGACGCGCGGCGCTACGCCGCGCGCCTCACCGGCGCGGGCGTGGAAGCCGACGAGCTCGACGTGGCGGCCGACCCGCGCAAGTCGGGCACGGCCTGGCCGGAGGACGTGCAAACGCGCGTCCGCCAGTTCCTGGCGGAACACGCGTCCGCCGCCGTCACACCTCGGTGACGAACTTGGTGGTCAGGTAGCCGTCGAAGGTTTCCATCCCGCCTTCGCTGCCGATGCCGCTGTCCTTGATGCCGCCGAACGGCGTCTCGGAGAGTGCAATGCCGAAGTGGTTGATGTTGACCATGCCGGCTTCCAGCTCGTTCGCCACGCGGTTCGCCGTCTTCAGCGACCCGGTGAACGCGAACGAGGCCAGGCCGAACGGCAGGCTGTTGGCGCGGCGGATGCCTTCGTCGGTGTCCTTGAAGCGCACCACCGGGGCGATGGGGCCGAAGGGCTCTTCGGTCATCAGCATCGAGTCGTCGCCGATCTCGGTGACCACCGTGGGCGCGAAGAAGCTGCCCACGCTGCCGATGCGCTCGCCGCCCGTCAGCACCTTGGCGCCGCGGCGGTTGGCGTCGTCCACGAAGGACTGCATCGCGGTGACACGGCGGTCGAACGCGAGCGGGCCCATCTGCACGCCCTTCTCGAGGCCGTCACCCACCTTCACGCTCTTGATCACGTCGAGGAACTTGGCGAGGAACTTGTCGTACGCCTTTTCCTGCACGTAGAAGCGCGTGGGCGACACACACACCTGGCCCGCGTTGCGCAGCTTCGTGCGGGCGAGCATCTCGGCGGCCGGTTCGATGTCGGCGTCGTCGAACACCAGCACCGGCGAATGGCCGCCCAGTTCCATCGTGACCCGCTTCATGTGCAGACCGGCCAGCGACGACAGGTGCTTGCCCACGGCCACCGAGCCCGTGAACGAGATCTTGCGCACGATGGGCGATTCGATCAGGTACGTGGAAACTTCCGACGGCACGCCCCACACGATGTTCAGCACGCCCGGCGGCAGGCCGGCGTCCTGGAACAGCTGGGCCAGCGCCACCACGGCGCTCGGCGAGTCTTCCGGGCCCTTGAGGATCAGCGTGCAGCCCGCGCCGATGGCGGCCACCATCTTGCGGATGGCCTGGTTGAACGGGAAGTTCCACGGCGTGAACGCGGCGCACACGCCCACCGGTTCCTTGATGACGAGCTGGCGCACGTTCGGCTGGCGGGCCGGGATCACACGGCCGTAGATGCGGCGCGCTTCCTCGGCGTGCCATTCGGCGTGTTCGGCGCAGCTGCGCACCTCGGCCAGCGCCTCGCCGAGCGGCTTGCCCTGGTCGAGCGTGATGTTGCGGGCGATGGCCTCGGCGCGCTCGCGCGTGAGCGCGGCCACCTTGCGCAGGATGTTCGAGCGGTCGAGCGGCGAACTCTTGCGCCAGGTCTCGAACGCCTTCTGGGCCGACTGCAGGGCCAGGTCCAGGTCGGCCTTGGAGGCGTGCGGCAGCTGGCCGATCACCTGCTGGTTGGCGGGGTTGAAGACGTCCTGGGTCTTGCGGCCTTCACCCGAGAGGAATTGACCGTTGATGTAGAGGGACAGCGAGGGGTATGCGGACATGGCGACTCCGGGGGGATCGAGGACAGAACCGGTCGATTCTGGACCAGATCGCCGAGGCGTGCTGTCGCCCACGCTGCAGCCCCCTGGAGGCCGTGCGGTTGCCGGATCGGCGCTTGACTCGATCGCGACGCCCCAATAGCAAAGGGCCACCGAGGTGGCCCTTGCTGGTCCGGGAACCGCACCGGGAGGTGCGGAAACGGTTGTCGGCGTCGGTGACGGGTTCCGAGGATCTGCCCAGTGTTGCAGCCGGTTTGTCGCCTTGAAGGTTCACAGTGTAGGGACGAACCCGCCGCCCCGAATCCCCGAAAAGGCGGGGTTTCGGCCCCCATTTGGCTGGAGGCCCCCGCGGACTGCGCCGACAATCCGGCTTCACCCTTCTCGACCACTTTCCCGTGACCGGCCCCCGCTTCACCCCCGACACCCTGCGTCCCACGCCCGAGCAGCTGGCCATCCAGTCCGCCACCGACAAGTACATCGTCGTGGAGGCCAACGCCGGCGCCGCCAAGACCACCACGCTCGCGCTGCGCATGGCCGAGTCCGCCGCATGGGGCGTCCCGCCCGAGAAGATCATCGCCCTCACCTACACCGAGCCCGCGTGCGATGCCCTGCGGGCCGCGCTGAAGAAGCTGGGCGTGCCATACGACACCGCCCGGCGCTTCCGCATCGGCACCTTCGAACAGTTCGCCACCGCCGTGCTGCGCCGTGTCGAGGGCGGCGCGCCCGAGCAGCTGCTCACGCCGCAGGCCCTGCGGCCCCACGTGCTCGCCGCGCTGCAGTTGGTCGAGGACAACGCCAACGAACGCCACCCCGACCGCCTGATGTTCCCGGCCGCCGGCGACGCCCTGGTCGAGGAATTCCTGCGGGAGGCCCACCACCTCAAGGGCACGATGCAGCTCGACACCGACCTCGAGGAACGCCCGCTGACCCCCGACACCGCCGACGACCTGGGCCGCAACTACGCGCTGCTGAAGGCCTTCCGCGTGTACGAGAACCAGCGCCGCCGCGGCTCGGTCGACCACCCGCTGTTCCGTGGCCCCGGCGACGCCACGTACGACCTGGCCCAGCTCATCTGGTCCGACAACCTCGAGCGCGGCGCCCCGGGCTGGCCCGTGGGCATCCGTACCCTGGTGCTCGACGAGATGCACGACCTGAACCAGAGCATGTTCGTCATCCTCGACCGCATCCTCACCAGCAACCGCGAGGCCTTCTTCTGCGGCGCGGGCGACCGCGACCAGGTCATCCACAAGGTGGCCGGCGCCGACGCGCGCTTCATGGGCGACGCACTGGAAGACCAGGGCCGGCGCAAGGTGCGCCGCTGCCCGCTCACGGCCTCGTACCGCTTCGGCTCGCGCCTCGCGCAGGGGGCGTCGCGCCTGGCCGGCAAGCCCTATGCGTCGCGTGCCGACGGCGACACGCGCGTCACCGTCACGCCCTACGACGGCCCCGGGCAATGCGAGGCCCACGTCGTCACGGCGGCCCAGGCCTGGCGCGGCGAGAAGGCGCACCGCCTCTCGCAGTTCGCCGTGCTGCTGCGGCATCCGCACCAGTCCGTCGCCATCGAGAACGCGCTGCTGCGCGCCGGCCTGCCCTACGTCACCGCGGGCTTCGACAGCTACCTCGTGCGCCCCGAAGTGCTGCTCGTGCGCGGCCTGCTGGCCGTGGCCACGCGCGACTTCTCCAGCATCGACGACCTCGACACCCGCCGCCGCATCGTCGAGGCCTTCGTGTTCTTCGGCGACGTCACCATCACCACGCGCGAAAGCGACCGCGACGACCCCGCCGCCCTGCTGGCCCATGCCGTGCGTGCCGTCACCGACGACCCCACCATCCTGCCGGTGTTCTTCGACAACCAGGTGCTGCGCAACGCGGTGCCCGCCGTGCGGCAACGCTTGGAGGCCGCCGTGGCTGTGGCCCGCGACCACCAGGGCGACGGCCTGCTGGCCGCGCTGCTCGCGGCGCTGCAGCCTCGCGAACTCGCCTCGCGTGTGCTGGTGGGCGTGGCGCCGCTGCGGGCCATCGAAGCCAACCTCGCCGGACTGCAGCGCTCGGCCGAAGGCCACCCGTCGGCGGCCGCGTTCTTCCAGAGCCTGAACACCTTCGAACGGCAGCAGCGCGAACGCCGTGCCGCCGACTGCCTCGTGCTGGCCCAGGTGGAAGCCGCGAAGGGCCTCGAGTACGAGCAGGTGGTGATCCCCTTCCTGCGCCAGGACACCTTCCCCGACCGCGACACCCCGGACGAAGAAGAACGCAACCTGTTCTACGTGGCCATCACCCGCGCCCGCAGCCAGCTGAGCCTGCTGGCCCATGCGCGGGCGCCGAGCCGGTTCGTTGCGGATGCGGGGTGGAAGGTGCCGGCGCTCACGCCGTCGACCCTCACATCATCGACCTGACCCCACGCGACACCGCTGTCATCCCGGCGCAGGCGACTCGATCGGCGCATGCAGACGAAATCCAGGCGCAGATGAAAACCATGGTCACCCCGGTGAACGCCGGGGCCCACGGTGCGCAGGGCAGCTGTCTTGAGAGGCTCATGAATGCAGGCTCTGCCAAATCACGCGATGGCGCGCCAAGGCGGCAGTGGATCCCGGCGTTCGCCCATTGCTGTCCGGGGAAAATCGGCACGCTCGCGGCGGCGCCCGATGAACAGGGCCATCCGACGCGATCACGCTTGTGGCGACTCGATCGGCACGCACCGCGGACCGGTCCGTGGCTGCACGTCGCCGCAGGCGATGTGCGCCCCTCAAGCACGATGCGAAGCGAGCCGGCGGCTCTTCAACCCCCCGTTGGAGGCGGCGAGGAGCGCAGCGGCTTGGGGTTGCCGCCGCGCAGCGGCGGTCGAGCCCACTTGTTTGAGGGACCCCTCGAGGTCCCGAGTTGTGGGCGAGTCCCCAAGACGCGAGCACCGCAGCGCAGTCCAGCCCGGCGCAGCCGGGCTGGGCCGCCGGATCGGGGGCGCTCTTTGCCCACTTTCTCGCGTGAGAAAGTGGGTCGGCTGCCGGGCCGACACCCGGCGCGGCCTCTCCCAAAGAGAAAACGCCACGCCAGATCACCAGCTGCCGCGCACGCTCCACGCCCGCAGTGGGTTCCGGTCGTCGCCGGGATGACGAGTGTTTTGAGGTCGTCTCGTTTTCCCCGGACAGCAGTAGGCGTTCGGCGGGACGACGAGTTTTTCGAGGGTCCGAACTCTCCCTGCACAGCGGCGGGCGTTCGCCGGGATGACCGAGGTCGAAGCGCCCTCGGGAGCGCTCAAGCCTCCCGCGCCACCCGCTCCGCCAGCCGCTCGATCCCCTCCGCCGACAGGTCGTCCGCCATCACCTGCCTCGCCGCCGCCCGCTGCACCCACGACCGCCCCAGTGACCGCGCGTACAGCGGGTCGTAGTGCCGCGCCAGCAAGGCCGACAGCAGCGGCACCAGTTGACCCGCGGCCGCCCAGGCCTGCCACTCGGCCAGCTCCGCGTTCGCCACCAGCCCTTTCAGCGCAGCCAGCCGCGACGTCAGCGCCTCGGGGCTTTCCACGAGCCACGCATAGTCGCGCAGCAGGAAGTCCACACGCGGCGCCACCGGCGCCACGATCTCGACCAGCGGGCTGCGGAACATCGCCTCCGTCAGCGCCTCCGGCACGGTGATGCGCCCGATGCGCCGGCTCTCCGCCTCGACCCACACGGGCCGCGACGGGTCCAGCCGCGAGAGCACGTCGAACAGCTGCGTCTCGAAACCCTTCTGCGACGGCTGCGGCTGGCCCGGCACCTCGCCCAGCACGGAGCCGCGGTGCACGGCCAGCGCCTCCAGGTCCACCACCTGTTCGCCAAGACGGGCCAGGTGCTGCAGCACGCGCGTCTTGGCGCTGCCCGTGGGGCCGCACAGCACGCGCCACTGCAGTGCCTCGGCCAGCACCGGCAGGCGGTCCACCACGTGGTGGCGCCAGCCCTTGTAGCCGCCCTTGAGCTGCTGCGCGTCCCACCCCACGAGCCGCAGCACGTTCACGAAACTGCCGCTGCGCATGCCGCCGCGCCAGCAGTACACGAGCGGGCGCCACTTCGCATCGAAGCCGCGGAAGCGATCGTCGAGGTGGCGGGCGATGTTGCGGGCCACCATGGCGCCGCCGATCTTGCGCGCCTCGAAGGCCGACACCTGGACGTACGTGGTGCCGACGATGCGGCGCTCCTCGTCGTCCAGCACGGGGCAGTTGATCGACCCCGGGATGTGGTCCAGGGCGTGTTCGGCGGGCGAGCGGGCGTCGATGATCACGTCGAAGCCGGCGAGGTCGTCCACGGTGTAGGTCTTGGCGGTCACGGGAGGATCCGGAGGAGAGGGTCAGGCATGGGCCGGCACGAGGCCGCGCCGCAGGCGGGCGCTGGCGCCGTCGACGGCGAACACCAGCACGAACATCGCGATCAGCACCGTGGCCGACTGCGCCTGCTGGAAGAGCGAGAGGTGGAAGTAGAGCATCTGCCCCAGCCCGCCCGCACCGACGAAGCCGAGCACCGCGGCCATGCGGATGTTCATCTCCCAGCGGTAGAGCGTGTAGGCCAGCCACTGCGGTGCCACCAGCGGCAGCATGCCGTACGCCAGCGCGGCCACACGCGGCGCGCCCGCGCCACGCAGTGCGGCTTCGGCCGAACGCGGGGCGTTCTGCAGCGTCTCGGCGAAGAGCCGGCCGAGCACGCCCAGGGTGTGCAGCGCGAGCGCCAGCACGCCGGCGAAGGGGCCGAGCCCCGCGGCCAGCACCATCAGCGCGGCCCACACCAGCTCGGGCACGCTGCGCAGCAGGTTCAGCACGAACCGCGCGGCCACCGCGGCCGGCCCGGCCCAGCGCCCCGCCGCGGGCAAGGCGATCCCGACCGCGCCCAGCGCGGCGAGCGCCGTGCCCACCGCCGACACCGCGAGCGTCTGCAGCGCGGCCCGCGCCGTGGTGGCGACGAACGGGCCCGACAGGTCCGGGGACAGGAACTCCCCGATGAAGCGCCCCATGGACCGCATCGACTCGGCGGCGAACAGCCCCCGCAGGTCGAGCCCGAGGTACACGAAACTCGCGACGACGGCGGCGAGCACCATCCCGGCAGCGGCCCAGCCGCGGCGGCGCGACGACGGGAACCCGTTCATGCCAGCACCCGCCGCAAGCCGGCGCTGAAGGCATCGGCCAGCAGCACGAGCAGCAGGAACGTCGCGAGGATCATGCTCGCCTCGCCCCCGTTGAGCATCTTCATCGACTGGTCCATCAACTGCCCGAGGCCCCCGGCCCCCACGAACCCCATCACGACCGAGGCCCGCACCGCGCACTCCCAGCGGTACACCGTGTACGACACCAGTTCCGGCGCCGCACCCGGCAGCAGCCCGTACGCGAACGCCATGCGCCGTGAACTGCCGGCCTCCAGCAGCGCACGCGCGGGCCGGACGTCCACCGACTCCAGGATTTCCGCATACACCTTGCCGAGCATGCCGCCGTAGGTGATCGCGAGCGCGAGCACACCGGCCGCGGGCCCGAGGCCCAGGGCCCGCACGATCACGAGCGCCCACACCACCTCGGGGATCGCCCGCAGCACCATCATCACGCCACGCGCCAGCCCACGCACGGCGGGTCCCGCCACCGACCGACGCGCGGGCCCGATGCGGGACACCGACAGCGACCGCGCCATCACGAACGCGAACGGCACGGCGATCACCCACGCGAGGGCCGTGCCCGCCGTGGCCATCGCGAGCGTCTCGAGCGTGGCCCGTCCGAGCAGCGCGAGGAACGCCGGATCGGTGGACGGCGGCAGGAAGCCCGCGAGGAACCCGCCCATCACGGCGAGGTTGCTGCCATCGAACAGCTGCCACGGCTTGAACTCGGCCAGCACGAGCAGCGGCCAGGCGACCACCACGGCCAGCACGGCGAAGGTGCCGCGCCGGCGGGCGTCCGGGTCGGGCCAGCGGGTCATCGGCACATCGCCGGCGCGGCGGCGGCATCCACCAGCGCGCCCTCGGACGCCGTGGCCGTGGCCGCGGCCTCGCCTTCGTACAGGGCCTGCAGCAGCGCAGGCGTCACGTCGCCGGCCGGCAGGTCGAACATCACGCGGCCGGCCCGCACGCCCACCACCCGCGGGAACCACTTCAAGGCCAGGTCGACCGCATGCAGCGAGGCCACGAGCGCCGCACCGGTGGACTCGCTCTGCGCGACCAGCCGCGACACGAGCAGCTCGGACGTCGCCGGATCGAGCGACGAGACCGGCTCGTCCGCCAGCAGCAGGTCCGGCCGCTGGTACAGCACCCGGGCCACCGCGACCCGCTGCAGTTGCCCGCCGGAGAGGCGGTCGCAGCGGTCGAACAGCCGGTCGGCGAGGCCCAGCCGCTCGAGCGCGTCGTGCGCGCCCGCGGTGTCGGCGGGATGGACGAGCGACCACAGCGCCTTGCCCACCGTCCATTGCCCGAGCCGCCCGGCCAGCACCGCGGTCACCACACGCTGGCGCGGTGGGAGCGGCGGCGCCTGGTGCACGGCACCGATGCGCGAGCGCAGTCGGCGCAGCGCGCCCCGGCCGAGGCCCCAGGGCTCGGTGCCGAGCAGTTCGACACGGCCATCGGTCGGCCGCAGGGACGCGCCCGCGACCCGCAGCAGCGTCGTCTTGCCCGCTCCCGACGGGCCGATCAGCGCGATGCGTTCACCGGCCGCGACCGACAGGTCCACCGCCTCGAGCGCCCGGCGTCCGCCCGGATGCACCACCCCGACCCCTGACAGACGAAGGGCCACCGTCACGCTCCCCTGCCCCACCCGGTCACTTGATCAGGCCGGTCTCGCGGGCGACGGCCTCGATGCCGTCGTAGTTCGCCGCCGAGGTGGGCACGAAGCGCGAGGCCTTCTGCAGGTCCATGATCTCCTTGTGCGCCGGGTTCGCCGGGTCGAGCTTCAGGAAGGCGTCGGTGATCTTGCGCACCACGGCCGGGTCGAGCTCGGGCCGCACGGTCCAGTTGTAGTCGTAGTACGGCGGCGTGGTGGCCAGCACCCGCACCTTCGCCGCATTGGGGTTGTTGGCCTCGACGAGCTTGTCCATCACGGACGCGTTCAGCACGCCGGCCTCGGCCCGGCCCGAGGCCACGAAGGCCACGGTCGCGTCGTGAGCGCCCGAGTACGCCACGGCCTTGAAATCGCGCTCCGGCACCACGCCGGCCTGGTTCAGGAAGTGGCGCGGCATCAGGTGGCCCGACGTGGACGCCGGCGCGCCGAACGCGAAGGTCTTGCCCTTCAGGTCGGCGAGGGTCTTGGCCGCGCTGGCGGCCGGCACGATGAAGCGGCTCGTGAACTTCGCGTCCTCGGCGCGCTGCACGATGGGCACCGCGCCGCCCTGCGTGCGCAGCTTCGCCTGCACGAACGTCAACCCGCCCAGCCAGGCGAGGTCGATCTTTTTCGTGGCGAGGCCCTCGACCACGGCGGCGTAGTCGGTCACCGGGGTGAACTGCACGTCGAGCCCGGTCTCCTTCTTGAGGTAGTCGCCCAGGGGCTTGAACTTGCGCTGCAGCTCGGTGGGCGCCTCGTCGGGGATGGCGGAGACACGCAGCACGTCGGCATGGGCGGACAGCGAGGCGACGGCCAGGAGGGTGGCGCCCAGGGCGCGGGTGATGGGGGAGGTCATGGGTGGAACGTGGAAGCCGCGAGGAGAATCCCCGATGATGCCTGCTTTTGCCCCGCGCTGAGACAATCGCCGCATGACCGAGAACCCCACCCCCCTTCGCCTCACCAGTTTTTCCCACGGGGGCGGCTGCGGCTGCAAGATCGCGCCCGGGGTGCTGTCCGAGATCCTGCGCCACGGGGGCGGCGGGCTGATCCCGCCCGAACTGATGGTGGGCATCGAGACCGCCGACGACGCCGCGGTGTACCGCCTCAACGACTCGCAGGCGCTGATCGCCACCACCGACTTCTTCATGCCGATCGTCGACGACCCGTTCGACTTCGGCCGCATCGCCGCCACCAACGCCATCAGCGACGTCTATGCGATGGGCGGCCGCCCGATCATGGCGCTGGCCCTCGTCGCGATGCCCGTGAACCAGCTGCCGCTCGACGTCATCGGCCGCATCGTCGAGGGCGGTCAGTCGGTCTGCCGGGCCGCGGGCATCCCGATCGCCGGCGGCCACACCATCGACTCGGTCGAGCCCATCTACGGCCTCGTCGTGATGGGCCTCGTGCACCCCGACCGCGTGCGCCGCAATGCCGATGCGCAGGCGGGCGACCTGCTCGTGCTGGGCAAGGGACTGGGCGTGGGCGTGATGTCCGCCGCGCTCAAGAAGAACCGGCTCGACGCCGACGGCTACGCCCGCATGATCGACACCACCACCCGCCTGAACACGCCGGGCATCCGCCTGTCCGCGCTCGACGGCGTGCACGCGCTGACCGACGTCACGGGCTTCGGCCTCGCGGGCCACGCGCTGGAACTGGCCCGGGGCGCCGGCGTGTCGGTCGTCATCGACTGGCACCGCGTGCCGAAGCTGGCCGGCGTGGAGGCGCTCGTGGCCGAGGGCTTCGTGACGGGCGCCTCGGCCCGCAACTGGGACGGCTACGGCGCCCAGGTCGACCTGCACGGCGACCTGCCCGCCACGGCCTGCCCGCTGGTCACCGACCCGCAGACGTCCGGCGGCCTGCTGGTGAGTTGCTCGCCCGCCGCCGTCGATGCGGTGCTGGAGGTCTTCCGCAGCGAGGGCTTCGCCGACGCCGCCGTGATCGGCCGGGTGGACGCGGGCCCGGCCCGCCTGCACGTGGCGCGCTGAACGGCGCCCGGGTCATTCGCTCACCGCTTGCGCGGCGCCGCCTCCTGCGGCGACTGGGTGTCGACCACCCAGTCCAGCGGATCGAGTTCGGGGCGCACCATGGGCCGGGCCACGTTGGCCTTGCGCACGGGCTCCGGGTGCAGCGGCACGGCGCCCGAGGGCGCGGCCGGCGGCGGCGCGGGCTTCTTGCGCGGTTCGCGGTACACGAGCAGCAGCACCGCCCCCGCCACGGCCATCAGCCAGGCCACGGGCGCCAGCGTGCGAAAGCCCTGGGCCACGGCCGATTCGCCCAGGAAGGCCGGCACCACCATCAGCAGCAGGCCTCCGAGGACGAGCTGGAGCGCGGCCCCACGTCGGCGGCGGGGCGTCCAGGCGGATCGGGGGCGGGGCGGACGCGGCATGGGCAGGGGTTAAGACAATGACAAGGAATGATAGTGACTTCGTCCCGCTTCGCCGTGTGACACCTTTCATGGGTTTGGCAGGGAGAACCCCCTAGTTCTAGGGAGTCAACCCCCCAACAATACGGACGAGCGGAAGCTCCGGCACCGCTTACCATCGCAATCGTTCGTCCCCCCCGTCCCTCCGCACCACCCTGTCGCATCGCCGATCCGGGTGGCGCGCCGTTTGGCCGATCCGTTCGATACGCAGTCCCTTTCATGAGCCCAACCAGCCCAGCCGCCACCGACACGTCGAACGACACGGTGCCCGACCGCCTGGCGTCCACCGACGCCGCCGACGCCCCGCTGAAGGTCCTCGTGGTGGACGACCATGCGCTGCTGCGCGTGGGCATCGTGACGAGCCTGCGCTCCATCGAGCACGTGAACCTGCGGCTGTTCGAGGCGGGCAACCTCAGCGACGCCATCGACATCTACCGCAACGAGCCCGACATCGCGCTCGTGCTGCTCGACCTCAACATGCCCGACAGCAAGGGCCTGCAGGGCCTCAAGCAGTTCGTCGAGACGTTCCCGCTCGCGAAGGTGGCCGTCATCAGCGGCACGCAGGACGAGTTCGTGATCGGCCACGTGCGCGCGCTCGGCGCGGTGGGCTATGTCACCAAGGGCCAGGATGCCCGGGCCATGTCCGACATCGTGCTGGGCCTGCTCGGCCGCCAGGTGCCGAACGAACTGGGCGGCGCGCGTTTCCCGCGGTTCCCGAACTCCTCGCGCTACGACCGCGTCGCCGAACTGGGCCCGCGCCACCTCGAGATCCTCGAGCTCGTGCTGTCGGGCTGTTCCAACCAGGAGATCAGCACGGCCACCGGCCTGTCGCTGGGCACCATCAAGAACTACGTCTCGACGATCCTGCTGGCGCTCGACGTGAAGTCGCGCTCCCACCTGATCAGCCTGTTCCGCTGACGTGACGTTCCGGCTTTCCCCCGCGGCGATGCTGCCGCACCCGGACAGCGGGCTGGAGGTCGCCCTCGACCGCCGCCGCGCCCGCGTGCGTTCGACACAGCTCGAACGCCTGCTGATGCGCTCGCGCCAGCAGCTGATCGTGGCTTTCGCGCTCGCCGCCGTGTTGTGGGTGGGTGACTGGCTGCTGACCCGCCGGCCCGAGGCCGTGTGGTGGGGCCTGCTCGTGCACGGCGCCCAGGCCGTGCAGTGGGCCGTGGCCCGCGCGTTCCACCGCCGCGGGCGCGCCGCGCTCGTCGAGTCGGCCACGTGGCTGAACCGGTACCAGACCACCCTCTTCCTCTCGTCGCTCGCGTGGGGCATGTCCGCACTGATGGTGGTGCAGCACGAGCCCAGCCTGCTCATCGTCACCGTGTGGGTGCTGGCCCTGCTCGGCATGGCCGGGATCGGCGCGCACGTGGTGTCGGCGGTGCAGCCGGCTATCTACCTGTGGGTCGTGCCGCTACTGCTGCCGCTCGTGCTGCTGATGCTGCAGCGGGGCGGTCCGGTGCAGGTCAGCGTCGCGGTGCTCGTGATCGGCTTCGGGTCGATGGCGATCTTCTTCGCGGTCTCGATGCACCGGCTGCTCAAGACGGCGCTGCAGACCAAGCTCGACAACGACGCGCTCGTGCGGGCGCTGCGCCAGCAGGTGGTGCTCGTCGAACGTGCCGACCGCGAGAAGAGCCGCTTCCTCGCCTCGGCCAGCCACGACCTGCGCCAGCCCATGCACGCGCTGGGACTCTTCGCCGGGGCGCTGGACAAGCACCTCAACGGCACGGCGCTGCAGCCCACCGTGAAGAACATGATGCGCGCCATCGACGCGCTCGAGCAGTCGTTCAGCGCGATGCTCGACATCTCCAAGCTCGACGCCGGCGTGATCGAGGCGAACCTGCAGTCGTTCCCGATCCGGGACCTGTTCCGCGTGCTGCACATGCACTGCAGCGGCCAGGCCGAGGAACTGGGCCTCTCGCTGCGCTTCAAGCCGGGCGGCAAGATCGTCACGAGCGACCCGCAGCTGCTGCAGCGGGTGCTGAGCAACCTGATCCACAACGCCATCCGCTACACCCGCGAAGGCGGTGTCGTGGTGGTGGTGCGCAGCCGCGGCGGCCAGGACAGCATCGAGGTGTGGGACACCGGCATCGGCATCGCCGAGGACGAACTGCCCCGCGTGTTCGACGAGTTCTACCAGGTCACGAACCCCGGCCGCGACCGTTCGCGCGGGCTCGGCATGGGCCTCGCGATCGTCAAGCGCCTCGTGCTGCTGATGGGCCACAGCCTCGAGGTGCACTCGCGCCCGGGCCACGGCACCGTGTTCCGCATCCTGCTCAAGCCCACCGAGATGGCGGAGATGGACAGCGTCGTGCTGGGCGCCGACACGGTCCCGTCCCCCATCGACGAGGACCGCACGGTGTTGCTGGTCGACGACGAGGAAAGCATCCGCACCGGCATGCGCGAGCTGCTCCAGACCTGGGGCTACCAGGTGCTCACGGCCGGGAACATCCAGGAGGCCTGCACCGAGGTGAGGCGCCATGCGGGGGTGATCGACCTCGTCATCTCGGACCTGCGCCTGGCCAACAAGGAAGACGGCATCGGCGCGATCGAGCGGGTGCGCGAGGCGTACGGTGCCCCGCTGCCCGCCCTGCTGATGACCGGCGACACCTCGCCCGAGCAGGTGAAGCGGGCGCACGAAAGCGGGCACCGCGTGCTGTTCAAACCGGTGCGCACCCGCGACCTGCACACCGTACTTCGGGGGATTCCCTGATCGCCCGATCGCCCTGAGACTCCGCGGCGGCCCGGGCACTCACCTTGGTCACTTGTGAACAATTCACGCGGGCCCCTAGCATGCTCGCTGCTTTGCCTTTCCGAAGGGATGTACCGTGGCACCGACGCGAACTCAAATCAGGCTGGCGCGATGGGCGGCCTGCATGGCCGGGGTGGCGGCCCTGGCCTCGCCCCCGGCCCACGGCCAGGCGACCGCCCCGGGCCTCGCGCCCGTGAGCCCGGTGATGGCGAGCGCCCTCGCCCGCCAGCGCGATGCCGAGACCCTCGTGGCCCTCAGTGCCGAGGGCAAGGCCCTCCTCGAACGCGACGTCATCAAGCTCGACGGCTACACCTACTGCGGCGCCGCCATCGCCCTCGCCGAACAGGGTGAGTTCCGCCAGAGCATCCGCGCGGCCAGCAAGGCCCTGCACCTCGGCAACGTGGGCCCCAACGAGGACCTGCAGGCCGTCGCCCAGCGCGACCTCGCCATCGCCTACAGCTACGCCGGCCTGCTCGACGAGGCCGAACGGTATGCCCGCTCCACCCTGAAGCTGAAGGTCAACGACCCGCAGCAGTCGTACGCGCCGGCCCACAAGGTGCTGGGCGACGTGGCCGCGCGCCGCGGCAAGTTCGACGAGGCCGTGGCCGCCTACAACGAAGCCCTCGCCCTCGCCAGCCCCCGCTACCGCCCGCTCGTGCTCGTGTCGCTGGCCAACGCCAGCACCGGCGCGGGCCGCCCGCTCGACGCCCTCGCCCAGCTCGACCGCCTCGCCGGCAGCGAGGCCGACAAGATCGGCCCGTACTACCGCCGCAGCCGCGCCAACGCGCTGCTGGCCTCCGGCAAGCCCGACGAGGCGCTCGCGCTGTTCAAGGCCGTGGCCACCGACGGCCTCGCCGGGCAGGACGGCGCCTACCACCGCATGTGGGCCACCGAAGGCATCGGCCGCGTCGAGCTCGCCCGCAACGACCGACCCGCCGCACTCGCCGCCTACCTCGACACCGTGCGCCAGGCCGACCAGCTGCGGGGCAAGTTCATCTCCGACGAGTTCAAGACCGGCCTGTTCGGCAACGTGCAGTCCGTGTTCGACACCGCGCTCGCGCTGAGCGTCGAGACGCGCAACTTCGAGGCCGCCTGGGAACTGTCCGAAGCCTCGCGCTCGCGCCAGCTGCTCGACGCGGTGCGCGACCGGGCCACCGACAATTTCGCGAACCAGCGCGTTTCCCTCCCCGACCTGCAGAAGGCGCTGGCCGCCGACGAGGCCGTGCTGCAGTACCACGTGCTGCCCGAACGCACCATCGTGTGGGTCGTCACGAAGACCGGCCTGTCGGCCTCCATCCTGCCCACCGGCGAGGCCGCCATGGCCGCGCAGGTGGAAGCCTTCCGCCGCAGCATCGTCGAGCGCCGCCGCGACACCGCCGCGGTGGCACAGGCCACCTACAGGATGCTCACCGGCGACGTGAACCTCGCCGGGCGGCCGCGGATCTACGTGGTGCCGCACGGCCCGCTGCACTACCTGCCGTTCCAGGCGCTGCACGACGGCAAGGGCTACCTGATCGAACGCTCGGCGCTGGCCGTGTGGCCCTCCTCGGCGGTGGGCGCCCGCCTGCTCGGCCGCGGCAACGCCCCGGACGCCTCGCTGCTCGGCTTCGGCAACCCCACCACCGACCGCAACGTGCCGCTGCCCGGCGCCGAGCGCGAGGTGGTCGAGGTGTCGCGCCTCTTCGGCAACAGCCAGGTGTTCCTGCAGCAGGAGGCCACGAAGGCGCGCTTCCGCTCGACGGCGAACCGGTCCGCCGTGCTGCACGTCGCCGCGCACGCGGAGGTCGACGAGGTCGACCCGATGTTCTCGCGCATCCTCTTCGCCTCGTCGCCGCTCGAGCCCGGCCTGCTCGAGGCCCGCGAGATCTACAACATCGACCTGAAGGGCGTGCAGCTCGTGACGCTGTCGGCCTGCGAGAGCGGCCTCGGCAAGGTGGCCCGCGGCGACGAGATCATCGGCTTCACCCGGTCGTTCCTGTCGGCCGGCGCCACCAGCATCATCGCGTCGCTGTGGCCGGTGGCCGACGAATCGACCGACGTGCTGATGAACCGCCTGTACAAGGACATGGCCGCCGGCCGCGACCTGATGGGCAGCATGCAGCAGGCCCAGCTCGAGGTGCAGAAGAACCGCCGGTTCGCCCACCCGTTCTTCTGGGCCCCGTTCAACGTGATCGGCAACGGACGCCTGAACGTCGCCGCCACCCCGGCCCAGGCGGCCCGCTGATGGACCACCGCATGAAACACCCCCTCGCCCTGTGCGTGGCCGCCGCGCTCGCCTCGCTGTCCACGGTCCCCGCGTCCGCCCAGGCGCCCACCGCCGAAACCACCCCCGCCAGGTTCACGCTCACGCGGGTCCAGTTCCCCGAAACCGTCGCCGTCTCACCCGACGTGCTGCAACAGGCCGTGGCCCCGTTCATCGGCAAGGAGATCTCCTCCGCCGACCTCGGCCCCATCGCGGCCGCCGTGCGCCGCGTCTACGAAGACCGCGGCCTCGGGCTCGCCGGCATCGCGTTCCCCAGCCAGAACCTGGCGGGTGGGGTGCTGCTGGTGGCCATCTCCGAACCCCGCATCGCGCGGCTCATCGTCGAGAACCCCGAGAAGCCCCCCATCGCCGACACCCGCACCCGCGCGGTGCTCGAACGCAACGGCGTCGCCGCCGGCCAGCCGCTCGACCTGCGCCAGCTCGACCGCGCGATGTACACGCTCAACGACTGGCCCGGCGTGCGCGCCAAGGCCACGCTGACGCCCACCGGCGACGAAAACGCGTACAGCGTCACGGTGCAGACCGAGGCCGGCCGCTCGTGGGACGCGAGCGTCGACGCCGACAACCACGGCACCGACGTCAGCGGCAAGGCGCGCATCGGCGGCCTCGTGCGCTGGAACAACCCGCTCGGCATCGGCGACAACCTCGACCTGCGGCTCGTGGCCTCCCAGGGCAGTGGCAACCTCGTCGGCCGCATCGGCTACGAGGCGCCCATCGGCCCCACGCCGTGGCGCGCCGGCGTGGGCTACTCCCGCGTCAACTACGAGCTGAACGGTTCGTTCGACGGGGCGCTGGGCACGGCCGACGTGGTCGACGCCTCGCTGTCGTACCCCTTCATCCGCAGCCGCGACCTGAACGTCATCGGCCGCCTGTCGGCCGAGCACAAGAAGCTGTACGACGAGTTCTTCGACGAATCCTCCGACAAGACCATCACCGCCGGCACCGCGCAGGTCTCGTTCGAATCGCGCGACGGCCTCTGGGGCGGCGGCTACAACGGCGGCTTCGCCGGGCTCATGTTCGGCCGGCTGCGCACCAGCGCCACCGTCCAGGAGAGCATCGACACCACCACGCTCGGGGGTTTCACGAAACTCACGGGCCAGGCCACGCGCCTGCAGTCGCTCACGCAGAACTTCTCGCTGTACCTCGGCCTCGCCGGCCAGGCCGCCAGCCAGAACCTCGACAACGCCGAGAAGATGACCCTCGGCGGCCCGCGCGGCGTGCGCTCGTACCCCGCGGCCGAGGCGCCGTCGGACCAGGGCGCGATCCTCAACACCGAGGTGCGCTGGTGGGTCAACCCGCAGTGGAGCACCTTCCTGTTCTACGACGTCGGCCACGGCCGCGCCCGCAAGGAGCCCGGCAACTCGGCCGAGGACAACACCCGCACGCTGCACGGCACCGGCCTCGGCCTGCAGTACACCAACCCCGAGCTGTTCACTCTGAAGGCCACCCTCGGGTTGCGGGGAAAAAGCGAGCCGGTGCTGTCCGACACCGACGACACGGGCCGCAGCCTGCTGCTCGTGCAGATCCAGCATTCGTTCTAGGAGCCGTCCATGAACCCGACCCTCTCCCCGCGCCGCAAGGCCCCGGCGACGCGCCTGCTGCCGATCGCCTTCGCCGCCATGCTGGCCGCCGGCAACGCCCTGGCCCAGACCCCGCCCGCCACCAACGCGTTGCCCGTGCTCCAGGGCGGCTCCACGCCCCGCAACGCCACCATCGGCGCGAACACCGGCACCGCCGGGGCGCCGGTCATGAACATCAACCAGAACGCGGCCCGCGGCGTGATCGAGTGGCAGAGCTTCGACATCGGCTCGGCCGCCCGCGTCAACATCGTGCAGCCCAACGCACAGAGCGTGCTGGTGAACCGCGTGATGGGCGGCACCAACGCCCCGATGAGCCAGATCTACGGCGCGATGAGCGCGAACGGCCGGGTGTTCCTCGTGAACCCCGCCGGCATCACCATCGGCGCCGGCGCGCAGATCGCCGTGGGCTCGCTCGTGGCCTCCACGCTCGACCTCACCCCGGCGATGACCGCGAACAACTACGCCGCGGTGCTCGACCCGGGCACGAGCAACATCGCGGTCGAGGGCACGACCCTCGCCACCCTCACCGTGCAGCCGGGCGCCACCATCACGGCCGACCCGGCGGGCGGCGGCTCGGTGGTGCTCGTCGACCGCAGCGGCATCTCGCACAACGGCGTGATCAACGCGTTGCGCGGCCACGTGGCGATGAGCACCGGCAACAACGCGAACATCGTCCTGCCGGCCACGAACAGCGGGTTCATCGACCTGGTCATCACCCAGGCGGCCACCGCCACGACGTTCGTCGACACCGGCAGCGGCTCGGCCATCAACGCCGAAGGCGGTTCGGTCGTGATCGGCCACAGGGCCCCGACGACGACGGCCGACAGCGACAACATCACCCTGGGCGGTGTCATCAACGTGGGCTCCACCACCGGTGCGGCCGGCTCGGTCAAGGTGGACGCGGGCACCGGTGCCAGCTCCAGCGTCTTCCTGCAGGACGGCAGCATCATCGCCGCGATGGGCACCGGCGCGGGCCAGACCGGGGGCTCGGTCACCCTGCTCGGCTCCCGCATCACGCTGGACGACCGGTCGTCGACCTCCACCGCGCTGCCCACCCTCACCGGTGCGACCATCGATGCCAGCGGCGCCGCCGGCGGCGGCACCATCGTCCTCGGCGACGCCACCTCGCGCGGCACGCGCATCGCGTCCGGCAACATCGTGTCGGCCGACGCGCTCGCCTCCGGGAACGGCGGCCGCATCTCGGTCGCCGCGAACTACCTCAACCCCAACACGACGGCGCCAGTCGCACGCGTCGACTACGGCGTCACCGAGGTGTACGGCACGCTGACGGCGCGCGGCGGTCTGCAGGGCGGCAACGGCGGGCAGGTCTCGACGTCGGGGCAGGCGCTCACCACGCGCCTCGACGTCTCCGGCGACGTGATCGCCGGCGCCATCGACGCCGGCGCCCGGACCGCCAGCGGCACGGCGGGTCTGTGGACCATCGACCCGTTCAACGTGTTCATCACCGCCACCGCGCCCACCTCGCCCGGCCCCACCTGGACCCCCACGGGCCCCGACGCGCTGATCAACGCGGCCGACATCAGCAACGCGCTGAACGCCGGCACGAACGTCGAGATCAACACCGGGACGGCCGCGGTCGGCAACCAGGCCGGCACCATCACCATCGTGAGCGGCGCCGCCATCTCGCGCACCACCGATGGCGCGCCCACCACCCTCACGCTGCGCGCCCACGACGGCATCTCGATGACGGAAGCCTCCATCACGGGGACGAGCACGGCCCAGCTCAACGTCAACCTGTTCAGCGACCTGGACGGCAACGGCACGGGCGGCGTGTCGGTGTCCGACAGCAGCATCATCACCGGCGGCGGCAACGTGAACATCAGTGGCGGCGTGGACCCCGCCACCGGGTACGCGGCCGGCAACGCCCAGCTGGGCGGCGTCCTGCTGAGCGAAGCCACCATCGACACCACCACGGTCAACGGCACCGCGGGCAACATCACCGTGCGCGGCCGGTCCGCGGCCGGCGCGGCCGAAAACGGGGTCTCGATCACTGCGTTCTCGTTCCTGAGCGGCAACGACATCACCATCCTCGGCCAGGCCAACCAGGGCGCCGGCACCTCCGTTCAGGACAGCTTCTTCAGCACCACCACCGGCACCATCGACGTGCGCGGGGTGGCCACCCGCACCAACGGGCTGAGCACGCAGGCCATCGGGCTCGACCTCGACAACGTCAGCATCTCGTCCGGACAGGGCTCCGTGACCCTCGCGGGCCGGGGTGACGACGCCGGCGTCGCCGGCACCTACCCCGCGGCCACCGGTCTCCGGTACAGCGGCCTGCGCATCAACACGGGCGCCAACAGCACGGGCACCATCCAGATCGCCGGCGAGGCCGCCAACTCCACCGGCGCGGGCATCACGTTCCGCGACGTCGAGGCCGGCGGCCTGACCATCCGCGACGGCACGTCCACGAACATCCCCACGCTCGCCAACGTCAGCATCGGCGCCATCAGCTCCGACGGCCTCGCGCTCGCGCTGGGCCTCGACACGAACCCCACGGCCACCGACGTGCTCACCACCGGGGTGATCAACTTCCGGCCCGTCTCCGTGGGCGCCACCGGCCAGATCGCCGACGCCCCAACCGAAACCATCCTCGTGGGCCCGGGCGTGAACGCCACCCGCGGCTTCGTGATCGACCCGGCACGCTTCGGCAACTCGTTCCGCGCGGACAGCGGCTTCGTGATCGGCTCCAGCACCCACGCCGGCCGCATCACGGTCGAGAATGGCGCGCTGGCCGGCCAGCGCGCCCAGACCATCACGCTGCAGAACGAAGGCGCCGGATCCGGCGGCATCGCGCTCGGCACCGGCATCGACGTGCGCGACCTCGGCCTGCTGAGCGCCGGCGCCGTCACGCAGACCGGCGGCATCGCCGTGGACCGCACGCTGCTGATCGGCGGCGGCGGCAACTTCGCGCTCGCCGGCCCGGGCAACACCGTCGGCGGCACCGTGTCGCTCGCCGCCCCGGGCCAGGTCGACCTGCTGGTCGACTCGGCCCTCCGCGTGGCGACCGGCTCCGCCCTGCCCACCTTCGACGCGGGCGCCTTCGCGTCCCGCCAGCCCAACGCCAGCACCGCCGTCACGTCGGCCACGCTGCGCTCCGGCAGCACCGTCGACGTCACGCACGACATCACGATGACGGGCGCCGGCGGCACGCTCGCCCTCGTCTCGCCCGACTCGGTCACGGTCGACAACGAGACCACCCTCTCGGGGCCCCGGGTGCAGATCTGGTCCCGGGCCATCAGCTGGGTCGACGGCGCCCGGGTGAACTACTACGGGTGCACCTACCCCACCTGCACCCTGTCGGGCATCACCCCGCCGGCCACCGGCAACCAGGCGCTGTTCCCCGACCAGCCGACGGTGACGGTGGTCGCCGACAACCTCCAGGGCACGGCCGGCGCGGCCTTCCCGCCCTTCACCTACACCAACACCGGGCTCGTCAACGGCGACACCGCCGCCAACGCGCTGGCGGGCGCCCTGGGCACCGACGCCACCAGCGCGAGCCCGGCCGGCACCTACACCATCAACCAGGGCACGCTGGTCTCGCCCACCGGGTACATCATCAACTACACGCCGGGCACCCTGACCCTGGCCGCGGGGGCCACGCCACCGCCGCCGTCCACCCTCGGCCTCGAAGACCCCCGGGAGATGATCCGCTCGGCCTTCCTCGCCGAATACCGGTCGGACGTCTACGGCCGCAACCTCGCCACGCCGTTCATCTGCACGGCGCAGTCGGTCATCAGCGAGAGCGTCGCCCGCGAGAGCGGTTCCGACCCGCTCGCCTCCGAGTGGGGCAAGGTGCGCAACCAGCCGCAGCTGTCGGGATGCCTCGACGTGGCCAGCGGGGGGCAGTGCGCCGCGTTCTGACACCGCCGCGATCCCGCGACCGGGGGGTTTCGACCCCCCGGTTTCCTCGAAGTGACTTTCGGCTGATGTTGGAAGACAGCCCGGTTCCTAAAGTACCGCACACCACCGAAACAGCCTTGCCGGCACCCACCCATGAGCCTCCTGCCCGTCGATGAACTCCTCGCACCGCTGGGCGACGACGCCCCCTGCGGTCCCGACCTGGAGTACGACCCGGCCTTCCTGGCCCTGGAGGAAGCCTCCCGCGGCAAGCCCGAGCAGCAGTTCGGCGACACCGTCATCGCCGCGGAAGAGGCCGACTGGCGCGCCGTCTTCGAAGGCGCCCGCGCGCTGGCCGAACGCACCCGCGACCTGCGCGTCGCCGTGCTGCTCGCCCGCTCGGCCGCCCGCCTGCACGGCGTGGCCGGCTACAACGACGCCCTCGCGCTGATCGCCGGACTGCTCGAACAGCACTGGGACCACGTCTACCCGCTGCTCGACGCGGACGACAACAACGACCCCACCATGCGGCTGAACGCCCTCGGCCCGCTGGTCGACGGTGCCACCGGCCTCGCCGACTTCCGCACCGCCTCCGTGCTGGGCGGCCGCTCGCCGCTCACCGTGCGCCAGATCGAGCTGGCCGCCGGCAAGGCCGACCCGCGCTCCGACGAGTCCGTGCCGTCCGAGGGCGCCATCCACGACGCGCTGGCCCAGGGCCAGGCGAACGACGGCGAGCTGCTCACCCGCCTGAAGCAGCCCCAGGCCGCGCTGCAGCGCATCGACGCCGTGCTCACCGACAAGGTGGGCAGCGACGGCCCCGACCTGAAGCCGCTGCAGCTGCTGACCCGCTGGGTGGCCAACGCCGCCACCGAAGCCGAGTCCGCCGCATCCGGCGGTGCGGCCGGCGGCGCTTCCGAGGGTGGCGGCGACGGGTACGCCGACGACGGCGACACCGGCGGCGCGTCCACCACCCGCGTGGGCACCCCCGGCAGCCTGCGCAACCGCGACGACGTCATCAAGACCCTCGACCGCGTGTGCGAGTGGATCGAGAAGAACGAGCCCACCAACCCGGCGCCGCTGCTGATCCGCCGCGCGCAGCGCCTCATGACCAAGAATTTCATGGACATCATCCGCGACATCGCCCCGGATGGTTTCGCCCAGATCGAGAACCTCGCCGGCCGCATCGACGAGTGACCCGACGTTGTACCGACGTTCCAGCCCCAACCGCATCCTGAACCCAGCGTAGAGGAGCCCCATCATGGCCACCAGCAGTCAAAAGTTCGTCGCACGCAACCGTGCCCCCCGTGTCCAGATCGAGTACGACGTGGAGCTCTACGGTGCGGAGAAGAAGGTCCAGCTCCCGTTCGTGATGGGTGTGCTGTCCGACCTGTCCGGCAAGCCCGCCGAGCCGCTGCCCCCGGTCGCCGACCGCAAGCTGCTCGAGTTCGACGTCGACAACTTCGACAGCCGCATGAAGTCGATGAAGCCGCGTGTCGCCTTCCAGGTGCCCAACACCCTCACCGGTGAAGGCAACATGAGCGTCGACATCACCTTCAACAGCATGGACGACTTCTCGCCGGCCGCCGTGGCCCGCAAGGTCGACTCGCTGAACAAGCTGCTCACCGCCCGCGAACAGCTCTCGAACCTCATCACCTACATGGACGGCAAGACCGGCGCCGAGGAACTGCTCGCGAAGGTGATCGCCGACCCGGCCCTGCTCTCCAGCCTCGCCAGCGCCAAGAAGGCGACCGACGACGGCGCCGAAGCCAAGTCCGAATAACCCGCAGGCCCCAACGGAGACCGAAATGGCAGAAGCACAGAACCAGTCGTCGGCGCTGCAGGGCGTCGAGTTCCAGGGGGGCGATTTCGCCTCGCTGCTGAACAAGGAATTCAAGCCCAAGAGCGACGAGGCCAAGTCGGCGGTGGAAACCGCCGTGCTGACCCTCGCGCAGCAGGCCCTGTCCCAGACGCAGCTGATCGGCAAGGACGTGGTGGCGTCCATCGAGGCCATGATCGCCGAGCTCGACAAGAAGCTCAGCGACCAGATCAACGTGATCATGCACCACGCCGAGTTCCAGCAGCTCGAAAGCGCGTGGCGCGGCCTTCACTACCTCGTCAACAACACCGAAACCGACGAGATGCTGAAGATCCGGGTGATGAACATCTCCAAGCAGGATCTCGGCAAGACGCTCAAGCGCTACAAGGGCACGGCCTGGGACCAGAGCCCGATCTTCAAGCGCGTGTACGAGGAAGAGTTCGGCCAGTTCGGCGGCGAGCCGTTCGGCTGCCTCGTCGGCGACTACTACTTCAACCAGACCCCGCCCGACGTGGAACTGCTGGGCGAGATGGCCAAGGTCTCGGCCGCCGCGCACACCCCGTTCATCGCCGCCGCCGACCCGTCGCTGATGCAGATGGGCTCGTGGCAGGAACTCGCGAACCCGCGTGACCTGACCAAGATCTTCACGACGCCCGAGTACGCCGGCTGGCGTTCGCTGCGCGAGTCCGACGACGCGCGCTACATCGGCCTGGCCATGCCGCGTTTCCTCGCCCGCACGCCGTACGGCGCGAAGACGAACCCCGTCGAGGAGTTCAACTTCGAGGAAGACACCGGCAACGCCGACCACACCAAGTACGCCTGGGCCAACTCGGCCTACGCGATGGCGGTCAACATCAACCGCTCCTTCAAGGAGTACGGCTGGTGCTCGCGCATCCGCGGCATCGAGTCCGGCGGCGCGGTCGAAGGCCTGCCCACCCACTCGTTCCCCACGGACGACGGCGGCGTGGACATGAAGTGCCCCACCGAGATCGCCATCAGCGACCGCCGCGAGGCCGAGCTCGCCAAGAACGGCTTCATGCCGCTGGTGCACCGCAAGAACTCCGACTTCGCGGCCTTCATCGGCGC
>Ga0079104_1000599_pt1 | contig 35742 bp, 32 predicted proteins | sample MedtruBG_FD_76829 | JGI IMG/M metagenome (GOLD analysis project Ga0079104, IMG submission 76829) | Root nodule microbial communities of legume samples collected from California, USA - Medicago truncatula BG | ecosystem: Host-associated > Plants > Roots > Nodule | place: USA: California...
GGCTTATATCCTCAAAAACAACGGTGGTCTGACATAGAGAGGGCCACCTTCTCTTTCGGCTACGGGCTAATGGTAACCCCGTTACAGTTAGCGCGAGTCTACGCAACGATTGGCAGCTACGGCATCTACCGTCCGCTGTCGATTACCAAAGTTGATCCCCCTGTACCGGGCGAGCGCATCTTCCCGGAATCCATCGTTCGTACCGTGGTGCATATGATGGAGAGCGTGGCGCTGCCCGGCGGCGGCGGTGTAAAGGCGGCCATCAAAGGCTATCGCATCGCCATTAAAACCGGTACGGCGAAAAAGGTCGGGCCGGACGGGCGCTATATCAACAAATACATTGCTTACACCGCGGGCGTTGCGCCAGCCAGCCAGCCGCGTTTTGCGCTGGTGGTGGTCATTAACGATCCGCAGGCGGGTAAATATTACGGTGGTGCCGTTTCCGCACCGGTCTTCGGCGCCATCATGGGCGGCGTACTGCGTACCATGAACATCGAGCCGGACGCGTTAGCAACGGGCGAAAAAAGTGAATTTGTGATTAATGAAGGCGAGGGAACAGGTGGCAGATCGTAATTTGCGCGACCTTCTCGCTCCGTGGGTATCGAATCTGCCTGCGCGAGCTTTGCGGGAAATGACACTCGACAGTCGCGTGGCGGCAGCGGGCGATCTCTTTGTGGCGGTAGTAGGCCACCAGGCGGACGGGCGTCGGTATATCCCGCAGGCGATAGCACAGGGCGTGGCGGCCATTATTGCGGAGGCCAAAGGCGAAGCTGCCGACGGTGAGATCCGCGAGGTTCACGGCGTGCCGGTTATCTATCTCAGCCAGCTTAACGAGCGCCTCTCTGCGCTGGCCGGACGCTTCTACAACGAGCCTGCCGAGCGCTTAAGCCTGGTGGGCGTCACCGGCACCAATGGCAAAACTACCACCACCCAGCTGCTGGCGCAGTGGGCTCAGCTGCTGGGCGAAACCAGCGCCGTAATGGGTACGGTGGGCAACGGCCTGCTGGGCAAGGTGATCCCAACCGAAAACACCACCGGCTCCGCCATTGACGTTCAGCACGTGATGGCCGATCTGGCAGAGCAGGGGGCGACCTTTGCCGCGATGGAGGTCTCCTCCCATGGTCTGGTGCAGCACCGCGTGGCTGCCCTGAAGTTTCGGGCGTCGGTCTTTACTAACCTGAGCCGCGATCACCTCGATTACCACGGCGATATGGCGGGCTACGAATCGGCAAAATGGCTGCTCTTCTCCGCGCATCACTACGGTCAAGCGATCGTTAATGCCGATGACGAAGTGGGCCGCCGCTGGCTGGCTAACCTGCCGGACGCCATAGCGGTATCCATGGAAGGGCACATCAACCCGGATTGTCATGGCCGCTGGCTAAAAGCCGAGGCGGTAAGCTATCACGACAGCGGTGCGACAGTGCGTTTCACCTCCTCCTGGGGCGAAGGCGAGATTGAGAGCCGCCTGATGGGCGCGTTTAACGTCAGTAACCTGCTGCTGGCCCTGGCTACGCTGCTGGCGCTGGACTTTCCGCTGAGCGACCTGCTGAAGACCGCGTCGCGCCTGCAGCCGGTATGCGGCCGCATGGAAGTCTTTAGTGCGCCGGGCAAACCGACGGTGGTGGTGGATTACGCCCATACCCCGGACGCGCTGGAGAAAGCGTTGCAGGCCGCGCGCCTGCACTGCACCGGCAAGCTGTGGTGCGTCTTTGGCTGCGGCGGCGATCGCGATAAAGGCAAGCGCCCGCTGATGGGGGCCATTGCCGAGGAGTTTGCCGACGTGCCGGTCGTGACCGACGACAACCCGCGCACTGAAGAGCCGCGCGCCATCATTAACGATATTCTCGCCGGCATGCTCGACGCTGGCCGCGCCCGAGTGGTCGAAGGCCGCGCCGAAGCGGTGACCAGCGCCATTATGCAGGCGAAAGAGAATGACGTCGTGCTGCTGGCCGGTAAGGGCCATGAAGATTACCAGATTGTCGGCAACCGCCGTCTTGACTATTCCGACCGCGTCACCGCCGCGCGTCTGCTGGGAGTGGTGGCATGATTAGCGTAACCCTTAACGAGCTGGCCCAGATCCTGAACGGTGAGCTGCACGGCCAGAGTCTGACCATTGATGCCGTCACCACCGATACGCGCCAGCTGACGCCGGGCTGCCTGTTTGTTGCCCTGAAAGGTGAACGCTTCGACGCCCATGATTTTGCCGAGCAGGCGAAGGCGGGCGGCGCGGGCGCGCTACTGGTCAGCCGTAAGCTCGACTGCGATCTGCCCCAGCTGGTAGTGAAAGATACCCGTCTCGCCTTCGGTGAGATTGGGGCCTGGGTACGCCAGCAGGTGCCGACCCGCGTGGTCGCGCTCACCGGCTCCTCCGGTAAAACCTCGGTGAAAGAGATGACCGCCGCCATCCTTGGCGAGTGCGGCAATACGCTTTATACCGCTGGCAACCTAAATAATGACATCGGCGTGCCGATGACGCTGCTACGCCTGACGAAAGCGCACCAGTACGCGGTGATCGAGCTGGGGGCTAACCATCAGGGCGAAATTGCCTGGACCGTGAGCCTGACCCGCCCGGAAGCGGCGCTGGTCAACAACCTGGCGGCGGCGCACCTGGAGGGCTTCGGCTCGCTGGCGGGCGTGGCGAAGGCGAAGGGCGAAATCTTTACCGGCCTGCCGCTCGACGGCGTGGCGATCATGAACGCGGACAACAACGACTGGCTGAACTGGCAGAGCATTATCGGCGGGCGCAAAATTTGGCGCTTCTCACCGAACGCGGCCAACAGCGACTTTACCGCCAACAACGTGCATGTCACGTCTCAGGGGACCCACTTCACGCTGCAAACCCCGACCGGCAACATTGAAGTGCTGCTACCGCTGCCGGGTCGTCATAACATTGCTAACGCGCTGGCCGCAACGGCACTGGCGATGGCGGTGGGAGCTCCGCTGGACGCAGTAAAAGCCGGGCTGGCGAAGCTGAAGGCCGTGCCGGGACGCCTGTTCCCGATCCCGCTTGCGGAAAACCAGCTCCTGCTCGACGACTCCTACAACGCCAATGTCGGCTCGATGACCGCCGCGGCGCAGGTGCTCTCCGAGATGCCGGGCTACCGGGTCATGGTGGTGGGAGATATGGCCGAGCTGGGCGATGAAAGCGAAGCGTGCCACCAGCAGGTCGGCGAGGCGGCGAAGGTCTCCGGCCTCGATCGCGTGCTGAGCGTGGGCGTGCAGAGCAAGGCTATCTCCGACGCCAGCGGCGTTGGCGAACATTTTAACGATAAAGCTGCGCTGATTGCGCGCCTCAAGGCGCTGATTGCAGAGCAGCAGATTATTACCATTTTGGTAAAAGGTTCACGTAGTGCTGCCATGGAAGAGGTAGTACGCGCATTACAGGAGAACGGGACATGTTAGTTTGGCTGGCCGAGCATTTGGTCAAATATTATTCGGGCTTTAACGTCTTTTCCTATCTGACGTTTCGCGCCATTGTCAGCCTGCTGACCGCGCTCTTCATCTCTTTATGGATGGGGCCGCGCATGATCGCCCGCCTGCAAAAGCTCTCGTTTGGCCAGGTTGTTCGTAACGACGGTCCGGAATCGCACTTCAGCAAACGCGGCACCCCGACGATGGGGGGGATCATGATCCTCACCGCCATTGTGGTGTCGGTTCTTCTGTGGGCTTACCCCTCCAACCCCTACGTCTGGTGCGTGCTGGTGGTGCTGGTGGGCTACGGCATTATCGGCTTTGTCGATGACTACCGTAAGGTGGTGCGCAAAGATACCAAAGGCCTTATTGCCCGCTGGAAATACTTCTGGATGTCGGTCATCGCCCTGGGCGTTTCGTTTGCGCTCTATCTGGTAGGGAACGATACGCCCGCCACGCAGCTGGTGGTGCCGTTCTTTAAAGACGTCATGCCGCAGCTGGGCATCCTCTATATCCTGCTGGCCTACTTCGTTATCGTCGGTACCGGCAACGCCGTGAACCTCACCGACGGCCTCGACGGCCTGGCGATCATGCCTACCGTGCTGGTGGCGTCAGGCTTTGCGCTGGTGGCCTGGGCAACCGGCAACATGAACTTTGCCAGCTATCTGCATATTCCCTACCTGCGTCACGCCGGTGAACTGGTGATCGTCTGTACGGCTATCGTCGGGGCAGGGCTGGGCTTCCTCTGGTTTAACACCTATCCGGCGCAGGTCTTCATGGGCGACGTCGGATCGCTGGCGCTGGGCGGCGCACTGGGCATTATCGCCGTGCTGCTGCGCCAGGAGTTCCTGCTGGTGATCATGGGCGGCGTATTCGTGGTGGAGACCCTGTCGGTCATTCTGCAGGTGGGCTCCTTCAAGCTGCGCGGACAGCGCATCTTCCGTATGGCCCCGATTCACCACCACTATGAACTGAAAGGCTGGCCGGAGCCGCGCGTGATCGTGCGCTTCTGGGTTATTTCGCTGATGCTGGTGCTGATTGGCCTGGCTACGCTGAAGGTGCGTTAATCATGGCAGATTACCAGGGTAAACAGGTCGTCATCATTGGGTTAGGGTTAACCGGGCTATCCTGCGTGGACTTTTTCCTCGCGCGTGGCGTGACGCCGCGGGTGATGGATACGCGTAGCGCGCCGCCGGGGCTGGATAAGCTGCCGGAGTCGGTTGAGCGCCACCTTGGTAGTCTGAATGACGACTGGCTGCTGGCGGCCGATCTGATCGTTGCCAGCCCCGGTCTCGCCCTGGCGCACCCGTCGCTGAGCGCGGCCGCCGAAGCTGGCGTAGAGATCGTCGGCGATATCGAACTGTTCGTGCGTGAAGCCCAGGCACCGGTGATTGCGATCACCGGCTCTAACGGCAAGAGCACCGTCACCAAGCTGGTCGGCGAGATGGCGGAAGCGGCGGGCGTTAACGTTGGCGTGGGCGGCAATATCGGTCTGCCGGCGCTGATGCTGCTCGACAGCAACCGCGAGCTGTACGTGCTGGAGCTCTCCAGCTTCCAGCTGGAGACCACCTCCAGCCTGCACGCCGTGGCGGCAACGATTTTGAACGTCACCGAAGATCATATGGATCGCTATCCGTTTGGTCTGCAGCAGTACCGCGCCGCCAAGCTGCGCATTTTTGAGAATGCCAAAGTCTGCGTGGTCAACGCCGACGATGCCCTGACCATGCCGGTTCGGGGGGCGGACGATCGCTGCATCAGCTTTGGCGTCGACGTGGGCGACTATCACCTCAACCGCCAGCAGGGCGAAACCTGGCTGCGGGTGAAGGGTGAAAAAGTGCTTAACGTTAAAGAGATGAAGCTCAGCGGCCAGCACAACTACACCAACGCCCTGGCGGCGCTGGCGCTGGCGGATGCCGCAGGCCTGCCGCGTGCCACCAGCCTGAAGGCGTTAACCACCTTTACCGGCCTGGCGCACCGTTTCCAGCTGGCGCTGGAGCATAACGGCGTGCGCTGGATCAACGACTCCAAGGCGACCAACGTCGGCAGCACCGAGGCGGCGCTTAACGGCTTGCACGTCGACGGTACCCTGCATCTGCTGCTGGGCGGCGACGGTAAGTCGGCGGACTTCTCGCCCCTGAGCCGCTACCTGACCGGCGATAACGTGCGCCTCTACTGCTTTGGCCGCGACGGCGCAGAGCTGGCAGCGTTACGCCCTGAGATTGCCCAACGGACCGAGACCATGGAGCAGGCGATGCGCCTTATTGCCCCGCAGCTCAAGCCAGGGGATATGGTGCTGCTGTCACCTGCCTGTGCCAGCCTCGATCAGTTTAAGAACTTTGAACAACGGGGCGATGAGTTCACCCGTCTGGCGAAGGAGTTAGGCTGATGCGCTTATCACTTCCTCGCCTGAGGCTGCCACGCATGCCGCATCTGCCGGGACTCGGTATCCTGGAGTGGCTGTTTGCGGCGCTTAAAGGCTGGGTCATGGGATCGCGTCCGAAGGACGATGATAGCCTGGTCATGTACGACCGGATGCTGCTGTGGCTGACCTTTGGTCTGGCGGCGGTGGGCTTTATTATGGTGACCTCCGCATCGATGCCGGTAGGGCAGCGCCTGACCAACGATCCCTTCTTCTTTGCCAAACGCGATGCGCTCTACATCTTCCTCGCATTTTGTATGGCGATGATCACCCTGCGCCTGCCGATGGAGTTCTGGCAGCGCTGGAGCTCGGCGATGCTGATCGCCTCTATTGTCATGCTGCTGCTGGTACTGCTGGTGGGGAGCTCCATCAACGGGGCATCGCGCTGGATTGACCTTGGCGTGATGCGCTTCCAGCCCGCAGAGTTCACCAAGCTCTCTCTCTTCTGCTATCTCGCCAACTACCTGGTGCGTAAGGTAGACGAGGTGCGTAATAACCTGCGCGGCTTCTTAAAGCCGATGGGCGTGATCCTGGTGCTGGCGGTGCTGCTGCTGGCGCAGCCTGACCTGGGTACAGTGGTGGTACTGTTCGTGACCACGCTGGCGATGCTGTTCCTCGCCGGGGCCAAACTGTGGCAGTTTATCGCCATTATCGGGATGGGCATCTCTGCCGTGGTCCTGCTGATCCTCGCCGAACCCTACCGTATCCGCCGCGTTACCTCGTTCTGGAACCCGTGGGAAGATCCCTTTGGCAGCGGCTACCAGCTGACCCAGTCGCTGATGGCCTTTGGCCGGGGCGAGTTCTGGGGACAGGGCCTGGGCAACTCGGTACAAAAACTTGAGTACCTGCCGGAAGCACATACCGACTTCATTTTCTCCATTATCGGCGAAGAACTGGGTTATATCGGTGTGGTACTGGCGCTTTTGATGGTATTCTTCGTCGCTTTCCGCGCGATGTCTATTGGACGCAAAGCGCTGGATATCGACCACCGCTTCTCGGGTTTTCTGGCCTGTTCGATCGGTATTTGGTTTAGTTTTCAGGCACTCGTCAACGTTGGCGCGGCCGCCGGGATGCTGCCAACCAAGGGTCTGACGCTGCCGCTGATCAGTTACGGCGGTTCCAGCCTGTTAATTATGTCAACGGCGATCATGATGCTGTTGCGTATAGATTATGAAACGCGTCTGGAAAAAGCCCAGGCGTTTACACGAGGTGTTCGATGAGTGGGCAACCGAAGCGGTTAATGGTGATGGCAGGCGGCACGGGCGGGCACGTTTTCCCCGGCCTGGCGGTTGCGCACCATTTAATGGCCCAGGGCTGGCAGGTTCGCTGGCTGGGCACCGCCGATCGTATGGAAGCGGATTTGGTGCCTAAGCACGGTATCGAGATCGACTTTATCCGTATCTCCGGCCTGCGCGGGAAGGGACTGAAGGCGCTGCTGCTTGCGCCGCTGCGCATCTTTAACGCCTGGCGTCAGGCGCGGGCGATCATGCAGCGCTTTAAACCAGACGTGGTGCTGGGGATGGGCGGCTACGTCTCCGGGCCGGGTGGCCTTGCTGCCTGGTCGTTGGGTATCCCAGTGGTGCTGCACGAGCAGAACGGCATTGCCGGGCTGACCAACAAATGGCTGGCGAAGATCGCTACCAAGGTGATGCAGGCGTTTCCCGGTGCGTTCCCACAGGCTGACGTAGTGGGTAACCCGGTGCGTACCGACGTGCTGGCGCTGCCGCTGCCAGCGGATCGCCTCTCTGGTCGTGAAGGCCCGGTGCGGGTGCTGGTTGTTGGCGGCTCGCAGGGCGCTCGGGTGCTGAACCAGACGCTGCCGCAGGTGGCTGCCCGGCTGGGCGATGCGGTGACGATCTGGCACCAGAGCGGAAAAGGGGCGCAGCAGACCGTTGAGCAGGCCTATGCCGATGCAGGCCAGCCGCAGCATCGCGTGACCGAATTTATTGATGATATGGCGGCAGCCTACGCCTGGGCCGACGTGGTAGTTTGCCGCTCCGGGGCGCTGACGGTGAGCGAGATCGCCGCCGCCGGGCTGCCAGCGCTGTTTGTGCCGTTCCAGCATAAAGATCGGCAGCAGTACTGGAATGCGCTGCCGTTAGAGCAGGCGCACGCGGCGAAGATCCTTGAGCAGCCGCAGTTTACCGTTGATTCCGTCGTCGAGACGCTGGCGAGTTGGGATCGCGTTACGTTACTGGGCATGGCCGAGCGCGCGCGCGCCGCAGCCATTCCCGATGCTACCGACCGGGTAGCAAAAGCCGTAAGCCTTGCTGCACAGGCTTAACCATCGCGACGCCTTTTGCGTCGCACGAATTTTAGAAGTTTATGGCGTTTAGAGAATGAATACACAACAACTGGCGAAACTGCGTTCAATCGTGCCCGAGATGCGTCGCGTCCGGCACATTCACTTCGTTGGCATTGGCGGGGCCGGTATGGGCGGCATCGCTGAAGTCCTGGCGAACGAAGGCTATCAGATTAGCGGTTCCGACCTTGCGCCAAACCCGGTAACGCAGCAGCTGGCCGCCCTTGGCGCGACCATCTACTTCAACCATCGCCCCGAAAACGTACGTGACGCCAGCGTCGTGGTGGTCTCCAGCGCCATCTCTGCCGATAACCCAGAGATTGTCGCCGCGAACGAAGCGCGCATTCCGGTGATCCGCCGCGCAGAGATGCTGGCGGAGCTGATGCGTTTTCGTCACGGCATCGCCATCGCCGGGACGCATGGCAAAACCACGACCACCGCGATGGTCTCCAGTATCTATGCCGAGGCCGGACTGGATCCGACCTTTGTTAACGGCGGCCTGGTAAAAGCCGCAGGCGTGCATGCTCGCCTGGGCCACAGCCGCTACCTGATTGCCGAGGCCGATGAGAGCGACGCCTCGTTCCTGCATCTGCAGCCGATGGTGGCGATCGTGACCAATATCGAAGCCGACCATATGGATACCTACCAGGGCGACTTCGAGAACCTGAAGCAGACCTTTATTAACTTCCTGCACAACCTGCCGTTCTATGGCCGGGCGGTGATGTGCGTGGACGATCCGGTATGCCGCGAGCTGCTGCCGCGCGTGGGCCGTCAGACCACCACCTACGGCTTTAGCGACGACGCGGACGTGCGGGTAGAGAGTTACCAGCAGACCGGCCCGCAGGGACACTTTGTGCTGGTGCGCCAGGACAAACCTAATTTACAGGTCACGCTGAACGCACCGGGCCGCCATAACGCCCTGAACGCGGCGGCGGCCGTTGCCGTGGCGACGGAAGAGGGGATTGACGACGAGGCGATCCTGCGGGCGCTGGAGAGCTTCCAGGGTACCGGACGCCGCTTCGACTTCCTCGGTGCGTTCCCGCTGGATCAGGTAAACGGCAAAGCGGGCAGCGCCATGCTGGTTGATGACTACGGTCACCACCCAACAGAGGTGGATGCCACCATCAAGGCCGCGCGTGCGGGCTGGCCGGATAAGAATCTGGTGATGATTTTCCAGCCGCACCGTTTCACCCGTACCCGTGACCTGTACGATGACTTCGCCAACGTGCTGACCCAGGTGGACGCCCTGCTGATGCTGGACGTTTACGCCGCAGGCGAGACCCCAATCCCAGGCGCGGATAGCCGCTCCCTCTGCCGTACTATCCGTGGCCGCGGGAAAGTCGACCCGATTCTGGTTCCGGATGCGGCCCAGGTGGCGGCGATGCTGGCCCCGGTATTAACCGGTAACGATCTCATTCTGGTTCAGGGCGCAGGCAATATTGGTAAAGTCGCCCGTAGCCTGGCCGAGAATAAACTGAAGCCGCAGCAGTCGCAGGAGGAAGAGCGTCATGGCTAATAAAGTTGCAGTCCTGCTGGGCGGGACCTCCGCCGAGCGCGACGTGTCGCTGAACTCCGGCGCGGCGGTGCTGGCTGGCCTACGCGAAGGCGGCGTGGATGCCCATCCGGTGGATCCGCGTGATACCGATGTCACTCAGCTTAAGAGCATGGGTTTCGATAAGGTCTTTATTGCCCTGCACGGTCGCGGCGGTGAAGACGGTACGCTGCAGGGTCTGCTTGAGCTGACCGGCCTGTCCTATACCGGCAGCGGCGTAATGGCGTCCGCTATCTCCATGGATAAGCTGCGCAGCAAGCTGCTGTGGCAGGGCGCGGGCTTGCCTGTTGCTCCGTGGGCGGCAGTAACGCGTAAAGAGTTTGAGCAGGGCCTGAGCGAGAGCGTGCAGCAGCACATTGCCAGCCTGGGCCTGCCGCTGATCGTTAAGCCGAGCCGGGAAGGTTCCAGCGTCGGCATGTCAAAAGTTGACGAGGCCGATGCGCTGCACGCGGCGTTAGCTTTAGCGTTTCAGCATGATGAAGAAGTCTTAGTTGAGAAGTGGCTGAGCGGGCCAGAATTTACCGTTGCAGTATTAGGGGAAGAAATTTTACCCTCAATTCGCATCCAACCCGCAGGAACCTTCTATGATTATGAGGCAAAGTATCTCTCTGATGAGACTCAGTATTTCTGCCCCAGCGGATTAGAAGCGGAGCGCGAAGCGCAGTTACGCGATCTGGTACTAAAGGCCTGGACCGTATTAGGCTGCCGTGGATGGGGTCGAATCGATGCCATGCAGGATCGCGATGGTCACTTCTATCTGCTGGAAGCGAACACCTCGCCGGGGATGACCAGCCACAGTCTGGTCCCGATGGCGGCTCGCCAGGCTGGATTAAGTTTCTCGCAATTGGTTGTACGAATTCTGGAGTTGGCGGACTGATATGTCGCAGGCTGCGCTAAACACGCGAAACCGCGAAGAGGAGGAGGTTATTGCCTCCCGGCGGAATAATGGAACGCGTCTTGCAGGAATTGTGTTCCTGCTGGCGGTGCTGTGCACCGTGTTGGTGAGCGGCTGGATGATTCTGGGCTGGATGGACGATGCGCAGCGCCTGCCGCTGTCGAAGCTTGTGGTCACCGGTGAGCGCCACTACACGCGCAACGATGATATTCGCCAGTCGATTCTGGCGCTGGGTCCCCCTGGCACCTTTATGACCCAGGATGTGAACATCATCCAGAGCCAGATCGAACGCCTGCCATGGATCAAGCAGGCCAGCGTAAGAAAGCAGTGGCCGGACGAATTGAAGATTCATCTGGTTGAATATGTCCCGATTGCGCGGTGGAATGATCAGCACATGATGGACGTTGATGGAAATTCGTTCAGCGTGCCCACCGACAGGGCGAAAGAACAGAATCTTCCGCTGCTGTTTGGCCCAGAAGGAAGCGAAAGCGAAGTGTTACAGGGCTATCGCGACATGGGGCAGGTGCTGGCAAAGGATAAATTTACATTGAAAGAGGCGGCGATGACCGCCCGTCGCTCCTGGCAGTTGACGCTGAACAATGGAATCAAGCTCAACTTGGGCCGGGGGGATACGATGAAACGTCTGTCACGCTTTGTAGAACTCTATCCTGTTCTGCAGCAGCAGGCGCAAACCGACGGCAAAGAGATCAGCTATGTCGATCTGCGCTATGACTCAGGCGCGGCAGTCGGTTGGAAACCGGCACCTATTGTGGATCCTAATCAGCAACAGAATCAGGCACAGGCAGAGCAATAATGATCAAGGCGACGGACAGAAAACTGGTAGTAGGACTGGAGATTGGCACCGCGAAGGTTGCCGCTTTGGTAGGGGAAGTTCTGCCCGACGGTATGGTCAATATCATTGGCGTGGGCAGTTGCCCGTCGCGGGGTATGGATAAAGGCGGGGTCAACGATTTGGAGTCGGTGGTGAAGTGCGTCCAGCGCGCCATCGACCAGGCCGAGCTGATGGCGGACTGCCAGATTTCGTCGGTTTACCTGGCGCTCTCCGGCAAGCATATTAGCTGTCAGAATGAGATCGGCATGGTGCCCATTTCCGAAGAGGAAGTGACCCAGGAAGATGTTGAAAACGTGGTGCACACCGCCAAGTCAGTGCGCGTGCGCGATGAGCATCGGGTTCTGCATGTGATCCCGCAAGAATACGCCATTGACTACCAGGAAGGGATCAAAAACCCGGTAGGGTTATCCGGCGTGCGGATGCAGGCAAAAGTGCACTTGATCACATGTCACAACGATATGGCGAAAAACATTGTCAAAGCCGTTGAACGATGTGGTCTGAAAGTTGACCAATTAATTTTTGCCGGACTGGCGTCCAGCTATTCCGTGTTGACGGAAGACGAACGTGAGCTGGGTGTCTGCGTGGTCGATATCGGTGGTGGTACAATGGACATCGCCGTGTATACCGGCGGTGCGCTGCGCCACACCAAAGTGATCCCCTATGCGGGGAACGTGGTGACCAGCGACATCGCCTATGCCTTCGGGACGCCGCCAAGCGATGCCGAAGCCATTAAGGTTCGCCACGGCTGTGCCCTGGGCGCTATCGTCGGTAAAGACGAAAGCGTAGAGGTGCCGAGCGTGGGCGGACGTCCGCCGCGCAGTCTGCAGCGTCAAACGCTGGCAGAAGTGATTGAGCCGCGCTATACCGAGCTGCTCAATCTGGTGAACGAAGAAATTTTGCAGCTGCAAGAACAGCTCCGGCAACAAGGCGTTAAGCACCATCTTGCAGCAGGAATTGTATTAACCGGCGGCGCAGCGCAGATCGAAGGGCTTGCAGCCTGTGCGCAACGCGTGTTTCATACACAGGTGCGCATAGGTGCGCCGCTGAATATCACGGGCCTGACGGACTATGCCCAGGAGCCGTACTATTCAACGGCGGTAGGTCTGCTGCACTACGGGAAGGAGTCCCATTTAAGTGGTGAAGCAGAGGTGGAAAAACGTGCGTCAGTCGGCTCGTGGATCAAACGTCTGAACAGCTGGCTGCGAAAAGAGTTTTAATATTTTCAGAGACCGCACAACATTAGCGGACTCAGGCGACAGGTACTTACATTGAATCCCTCTTGCAGCCGTAACGCAGTTTGAAGGATGATGTGTAAAATCGGAGAGAAAATTATGTTTGAACCTATGGAACTGACCAACGACGCGGTGATTAAAGTCATCGGCGTCGGTGGCGGCGGCGGTAACGCCGTTGAGCACATGGTGCGCGAGCGCATCGAAGGCGTTGAATTCTTTGCAGTGAACACCGACGCCCAGGCGTTGCGTAAGACCGCGGTGGGGCAGACCATCCAGATCGGCGGCGGCATCACCAAAGGTCTGGGAGCAGGCGCTAACCCGGAAGTCGGCCGCAATGCCGCCGAAGAGGACCGTGAAGCACTGCGTGCAGCGCTTGACGGCGCAGACATGGTATTCATCGCCGCAGGTATGGGCGGGGGTACAGGCACAGGTGCTGCTCCGGTAGTTGCCGAAGTGGCCAAAGATTTAGGTATTCTGACCGTTGCCGTCGTGACCAAGCCTTTCAACTTCGAAGGCAAGAAGCGTATGGCCTTTGCTGAGCAGGGGATCACCGAGCTGTCTAAGCACGTTGACTCCCTGATCACCATCCCGAACGACAAGCTGCTGAAGGTGCTGGGTCGTGGTATCTCTCTGCTGGACGCCTTTGGCGCAGCCAACGACGTGCTGAAAGGCGCGGTTCAGGGCATCGCCGAGCTGATCACCCGTCCGGGCCTGATGAACGTCGACTTCGCCGACGTGCGCACCGTGATGTCCGAAATGGGCTACGCGATGATGGGCTCCGGCGTGGCGAAAGGGGAAGATCGTGCGGAAGAGGCAGCCGAAATGGCTATCTCCAGCCCGCTGCTGGAAGATATCGACCTCTCCGGCGCGCGTGGCGTCCTGGTCAACATTACGGCGGGCTTCGACCTGCGTCTGGACGAGTTTGAAACCGTGGGTAACACCATCCGCGCCTTTGCATCGGATAACGCCACCGTGGTTATCGGTACCTCTCTGGATCCAGAGATGAACGACGAGCTGCGTGTGACCGTTGTTGCCACCGGTATCGGTATGGACAAGCGTCCTGAAATTACCCTGGTGACCAACAAACAGCAGCAGCAGCCGGTAATGGATCGCTATCAGCAGCACGGTATGGCTCCGCTGAGCCAGGAGCAGAAACCGGCCGCTAAAGTGGTTAATGACCCGACGCCGCAGACCGCAAAAGAGCCAGATTATCTCGATATTCCGGCGTTCTTGCGTAAGCAGGCTGACTAAGAATTAGCTGGAAGTTGGGCATTGTCGCTCTTTGTGCTAAACTGGCCCGCCGGTTGTATAGTACAATTCGGTTGGATTAGTAACTAGGCGAGATTATACGATGATCAAACAAAGGACACTTAAACGTATCGTTCAGGCGACTGGCGTCGGTTTACATACCGGCAAGAAAGTCACCCTGACGCTGCGACCTGCGTCGGCCAACACCGGGGTCATCTATCGTCGCACTGACTTGAATCCACCGGTAGATTTTCCGGCCGATGCCAAATCTGTGCGTGATACCATGCTCTGTACCTGCCTGGTCAACGAGCATGACGTGCGGATTTCTACCGTAGAGCACCTCAACGCCGCGCTGGCGGGTCTGGGTATCGACAACATCATGATCGAAGTTGACGCCCCAGAGATCCCGATCATGGACGGTAGTGCAGCCCCGTTCGTTTACCTGCTGCTGGACGCCGGTATCGAAGAGCTGAACTGTGCGAAGAAATTCCTTCGCATCAAAGAGACCGTTCGCGTCGAAGACGGCGACAAATGGGCTGAATTCAAGCCGTACAATGGTTTTACGTTGGACTTTACCATCGACTTTAACCATCCGGCGATTGATGCCAGCAGCCAGCGCTACGCGATGAACTTCTCTGCCGATGCATTTATGCGCCAGATTAGCCGCGCGCGCACCTTCGGCTTCATGCGTGATATCGAGTACCTGCAGTCCCGTGGCCTGTGCCTGGGCGGCAGCTTCGATTGTGCCATCGTAGTTGATGACTATCGCGTACTGAACGAAGACGGCCTGCGTTTTGAAGACGAGTTTGTGCGTCACAAAATGCTGGATGCGATCGGTGACCTGTTCATGTGTGGTCACAATATTATCGGGGCATTTACCGCTTATAAATCCGGTCATGCACTGAATAATAAACTGCTGCAGGCGGTCCTGGCTAAACAGGAAGCCTGGGAGTACGTGACGTTCCAGGACGACGCTGAGCTGCCGCTGGCATTCAAAGCACCGTCAACGGTACTGGCATAATCCTCCAGACCGTTTAGTAAAAATTCGACTGGTTAACCTGGCACTCTCTCCGGTCAGGGGCGCCAGTCGTTTTTGTTTCCAGGTTTTACCGTTTCTCTTCATATCCTCTGAAGCACAAATCTAAACGTCATTTACTGCCGAAAGCGGTGCGTTCGCTGTTTTCTTAAGCATTTTCACCCGGCTATGCCCCTCATTGTTACTGCCGTGTAGCGCCTTTAATGGTAATATTTGGTCGCAAAATAACGGATGTTGATGTGAACCGGGTAGGTTTAACCCATTAATGGTGGAGCAAGTGAGCGGATTACTGACGCGCTGGCGACAATTTGGCAGACGCTACTTCTGGCCGCATCTCTTTTTAGGGATGGTCGCGGCGAGTCTTGGCCTGCCCGCGCCCGGTACGCAGGATCGTCCCACCCAGCCTGAGAAGGCCACCGCCAGCAACCATAACCGCACCAGCCCGGTCAATTTCACCAGCCTCGCGCTGCTCGAAGCCAGCCGCCGTCCGACCTTTACCGTCGACTACTGGCACCAGCACGCCATTCGCACCGTCATTCGCCATCTCTCTTTTGCAATGACGCCCCAGGCGCTGTCGGTCGCCGAAGAGCCGCTGCCCGTTCGGGCGCAACATCTCGCCCTGCTGGATACGCTCAATGCCCTGCTGACCCAAGAAGGCAAACCGCCGGTTATCGTCCGTCACCAGCCTGTCTCTACTGTCGAACCGCATGCTGCGTTTACCGTCGCTAGCTGGCTCGCGCAGGTGCAGGGGATCCGCGCCGGACCTCAACGCCTCAGCTAAATTAACCGTTTCAACACCTTAATTTATCTGCCCGTTTTGGGGCGTTTGAGAATTTATTATGCTTATTAAACTGTTAACAAAAGTATTTGGTAGCCGCAACGATCGTACTCTGCGCCGGATGCGCAAGGCCGTCACCCTCATCAACAGCATGGAACCGGCCATGGAGAAGCTCAGCGATGACGAGCTGAAAGCCAAAACCGCCGAGTTCCGCGCCCGTCTTGAAAAAGGCGAGACCGTAGAGAGCCTGATCCCGGAAGCGTTCGCCGTGGTTCGCGAAGCAAGCAAGCGCGTGTTTGGCATGCGTCACTTTGACGTTCAGCTGCTGGGCGGGATGGTGCTTAACGATCGCTGCATCGCCGAGATGCGTACCGGTGAAGGTAAAACCCTGACCGCAACCCTGCCTGCCTACCTGAACGCCCTGAGCGGCAAAGGCGTGCACGTCGTTACCGTCAACGACTACCTCGCCCAGCGTGACGCCGAAAATAACCGTCCGCTGTTTGAATTCCTGGGTATGAGCGTAGGCGTCAACATGTCCGGCCTGCCTGCGCCAGCCAAGCGTGAAGCCTATGCCGCCGATATCACCTACGGAACCAACAACGAATACGGCTTTGACTACCTGCGTGACAACATGGCGTTCAGCCCGGAAGAGCGCGTTCAGCGTAAGCTGCACTATGCGCTGGTGGATGAGGTTGACTCCATCCTGATCGACGAAGCCCGTACGCCGCTGATCATCTCCGGTCCGGCGGAAGACAGCTCCGACATGTACAAGCGCGTCAACAAAATCATCCCTAACCTGATCCGTCAGGAGAAAGAGGACTCTGATACCTTCCAGGGCGAAGGCCACTTCTCCGTGGATGAGAAAGCGCGTCAGGTTAACCTGACCGAGCGCGGACTGGTGCTGATTGAAGAGCTGCTGGTGCGAGAAGGCATCATGGACGAGGGCGAGTCGCTCTACTCTCCAGGCAACATCATGCTGATGCACCACGTCACCGCTGCGCTGCGTGCCCACGTGCTCTTCACCCGCGACGTGGACTACATCGTAAAAGACGGTGAGGTCATCATCGTTGATGAACACACCGGCCGTACCATGCAGGGTCGCCGTTGGTCCGATGGTCTGCACCAGGCCGTTGAGGCCAAAGAGGGCGTGGAGATCCAGAACGAGAACCAGACGCTGGCCTCCATCACCTTCCAGAACTACTTCCGCCTGTATGAGAAGCTGGCAGGCATGACCGGTACCGCCGATACCGAAGCGTTTGAGTTTAGCTCTATCTACAAGCTGGATACCGTGGTGGTGCCGACCAACCGTCCGATGATCCGTAAGGATCTGCCGGACCTGGTCTACATGACCGAAGCGGAAAAAATTCAGGCCATCATCGAAGACATTAAAGAGCGTACTGCCAACGGCCAGCCAGTGCTGGTGGGGACCATCTCTATCGAGAAATCTGAGGTGGTATCAAACGAGCTGACCAAAGCCGGTATCAAGCACAACGTTCTGAACGCCAAGTTCCACGCCAACGAAGCGGCAATCGTCGCCCAGGCGGGCTACCCGGCGGCGGTGACCATCGCCACCAACATGGCCGGTCGTGGTACCGATATTATGCTCGGCGGTAGCTGGCAGGCAGAGGTTGCCGCCCTGCCGGAGCCGACCCCAGAGCAGATCGCGCAGATTAAAGCGGACTGGCAGGTGCGTCATGATGCCGTGCTGGCGTCCGGCGGTCTGCATATCATCGGTACCGAGCGCCATGAATCTCGCCGTATCGATAACCAGCTGCGCGGCCGTTCCGGTCGTCAGGGTGACGCGGGCTCCTCTCGCTTCTACCTGTCGATGGAAGATGCCCTGATGCGTATCTTCGCCTCCGACCGCGTCTCCAACATGATGCGCAAGCTGGGGATGAAGCCGGGCGAAGCGATCGAGCACCCATGGGTGACCAAAGCTATCGCCAACGCCCAGCGTAAGGTTGAGAGCCGCAACTTCGATATTCGTAAGCAGCTGCTGGAGTATGATGACGTAGCCAACGACCAGCGCCGTGCGATCTACACCCAGCGTAACGAACTGCTGGACGTGAGCGACGTGAGCGAAACCATCGCCAGCATCCGTGAAGACGTCTTCAAGGCGACCATCGACGGACATATTCCGCCGCAGTCGCTGGAGGAGATGTGGGACATCCCTGGCCTGCAGGAGCGTCTGAAGAACGATTTCGATCTCGACCTGCCGATTGCCGAGTGGCTGGACAAAGAGCCGGATCTGCATGAAGAGACGCTGCGCGAGCGTATTATGCAGAGCGCCGTAGAGGTGTATCAGCGTAAAGAAGAAGTTGTCGGTGCCGAGATGATGCGCCACTTCGAAAAAGGCGTCATGCTGCAAACGCTCGACTCCCTGTGGAAAGAGCACCTGGCGGCGATGGACTACCTGCGTCAGGGTATCCACCTGCGCGGCTATGCGCAGAAGGATCCGAAGCAGGAGTACAAGCGCGAGTCCTTCGCTATGTTCGCCGCTATGCTTGAGTCGCTGAAGTATGAAGTGATCAGCACTCTGTCAAAAGTACAGGTGCGGATGCCGGAAGAGGTGGAGGAGATGGAGCAGCAGCGTCGTGAAGAGGCAGAGCGCCTGGCTCAGATGCAGCAGCTTAGCCACCAGTCCGACGACGCGCAGGCCGCGGCCGATTTGGCGGAGCAATCCGGCGAGCGTAAAGTGGGTCGTAACGACCCGTGCCCGTGCGGCTCCGGCAAAAAGTACAAACAGTGCCACGGCCGTCTGAGCTAAACGCAACCCAATAAAAAACAAAGGCGCAGATTCTGCGCCTTTTTTATGGAGCCTACCTGATGAAAGTACTGAATATCGCCGCCGGGATCATTCGCAATCCGCAGGGCGAAATCTTTATTACCCAGCGTGCCGCCGATGCGCACATGGCCAATAAGAAAGAGTTTCCCGGCGGCAAGATTGAGGCTGGCGAAACGCCGGAGCAGGCGCTGGCGCGCGAGCTGGACGAGGAGGTAGGTATCACCGTCACCTCCGCGCAGCTGTTTGAGAAGCTGGATTACCAGTATCCAGAGCTGCACATTACGCTGTGGTTCTACCTGGTCGAAGGCTGGGAAGGGGAGCCGTGGGGCAAAGAGGGTCAGCCGGGAGAGTGGCTGATGCCGCAGGCGCTGAACGCGGACGATTTTCCACCCGCCAACCAGCCGATTGTCGCCCGCTTACGCGGCGAGTGATTTGATGGTTTCGTAGTTTGTAGGCCTGCTAAGCGAAGCGCCAGCAGGCGTTATTTCGGCGGATGGACAGCGTTTACTGTTTCTCTTCGCTCCAGCCATCGCTGTCGGAGAGATCGCCCTCGCTGGGGATACGCTTCTCTTCTGCGGCCCATTCGCCTAAATCAATAAGCTGGCAGCGCTTAGAGCAGAACGGGCGAAACGGGCTACTCTCGTTCCAGATCACTTTTCGGCCGCAGGTTGGGCAGTTTACAACGGTTTCTTCAGACATCATTGCTCCTTAACAGCAGGCCAGGCCAAAATCGAGACGCTCGGGCACGTGGCCGTTTTCACTGTCCAGCGGCATAAAGCGGATGGCAAAGCGGCTCTTGTGCCCGGAGATTTGCGGATAGAGCTGATCGGCAAGCGTGAGCTCCAGACGCAGCAGATCGGCATCGTCACCGTTATCCTGGTAAAAGCCGTTCAGGCTGGTCTGCTTGCGGAAGGGGGCAGAGTTGCGGATCAGGTCGAGGATCAGCGTCAGAGTCTGGGTCAGCGGCTGGAGGCTCTCCAGCCAGACGGCAACCTGCTCATCGCGCTGAGACTGAGGGGCATAAAGCCACAGGTGCAGCGTTGGCAGATCGAAGCTGCAGCAGCCGCCGGGAATAGAGAGACGCTGGCGCACCAGGCCAATCAGTCGCTCTTCACGCAGCAGCTGCCCCACGCGCGGGGCGGCCATCAGCGTGCTGCTGCTCTGCTTAAGCTGGTCGCGCACCGCATCAATACGGCTCTGGTCGACGCCAGGCACTTCTACCCACGCTTTCAGCTTACGCTGCTGGCGCTCAAGCTCTTTCAGCAGTTCGGTGCGGATATCGCCGCGTTCGAACACGTCAAGCAGGTCTCCGGCGTTACGAAAAAAGTGTAAGGCGTCAGCGTGATCGTTGACAGGGAGCCGGGCCTTGAGCTGCTGGAGCAAAAATTCAATGCGCAGCCAGGTGCGCATCTTTTCATTGAGCGGGTGTTCAAAAAGGACGTGGGTCTGCATTACGGTTTTTCCTGTGATACGACCTGGGAAGCGTAGCGTAGGTACGCCTCATGCAGGCGGGCAACATCCGATGCAACGGCATCTGGTGCGCCATTATTGTCAATAACGTCATCCGCGACGGCAAGGCGGGCTTCTCGCGTGGCCTGAGCGGCAAGAATATGCTCAGCGTGCTCACGCGTAACGCCATCGCGCGCCATCGTGCGGGAAATTTGTGTCTCCGGAGAGACGTCAACCACCAAAACCCGATCGGCTTTGGTGTGCAGCTGGTTCTCCACCAGCAGCGGTACCACCCACAGCACGTAGGGCGATGTCGCCCCGGCAATCTGCCGCTGGGTCTCCTCGTGGATCAGGGGGTGGAGTAGGGCGTTAAGCCAGCGTTTGTCGTCTGGCGAGGCGAAAATGCGTTCACGCAGCAGGCGGCGGTTAAGCGTGCCGTCCGGCTGGATCGTCTCTGGCCCAAAATGGGCCGCGATTGCGCGTAGGGCAGGAGCGCCAGGCTCTACGACCTGGCGGGCAATGACATCAGCATCAACGACGCTAACCCCGTTTTTCAGGAATTCGTTGGCAATCGTACTTTTCCCGCTGCCTATTCCCCCGGTTAAGGCGACCGTATACCCCATAACGCAAAATCCCAGACTGCTCTGCCAGCTCACGAGCTCTTGATTTATTTATTTCACAAATCAAAAGGTTATAATTTGTACGGAAAACGAAACGTTCAATAATCCGGACCCCGCCCATTCGGCAGGTAAATTTATAGGATTGTAGCGTAAAAAAAGAGAATTTCGCAGTCTTGCGGACTCCTATTTAGTGCGTATGATAGCGTCACTGGAGTTGTGTGTTAGCTCGTATGCGTTAGTCGCCATTAACCCCAGGAATCCGTTCATGCGTATTGAAGAAGATCTGAAATTAGGCTTTAAAGACGTTCTTATCCGCCCTAAGCGCTCTACCCTCAAAAGTCGTTCTGATGTCCAGCTAGAACGCGAATATACCTTTAAGCACTCTGGCATGACTTGGTCTGGCGTTCCTGTAATGGCAGCGAACATGGATACCGTAGGCACCTTCGCCATGGCGAAAGCGCTGGCGGCGTTCGACATCCTGACCGCCGTGCACAAACACTACTCCGTTGAAGAGTGGAAAGCCTTTGTTGACGCAGAGTCGGCTGACGTGCTGAAACACGTGATGGTATCAACCGGTACCTCCGACGCTGACTTTGAAAAGACCAAACAGATCCTCGACGCCAGCCCGGCGCTGGGCTTTATCTGTATTGACGTTGCTAACGGTTACTCCGAGCACTTTGTGCAGTTTGTGACTAAAGCGCGTGCGGCGTGGCCGACGAAAACCATCTGTGCCGGTAACGTCGTAACGGGCGAAATGTGTGAAGAGCTGATCCTCGCCGGGGCAGATATCGTCAAGGTCGGCATCGGCCCTGGCTCTGTCTGCACCACCCGCGTGAAAACCGGCGTCGGCTATCCGCAGCTCTCTGCGGTGATCGAGTGTGCCGATGCGGCCCACGGTCTCGGCGGCCAGATCGTCAGCGACGGCGGCTGTACCGTACCGGGCGACGTGGCAAAAGCCTTTGGCGGCGGCGCAGACTTCGTGATGCTGGGCGGCATGCTGGCCGGTCATGAAGAGAGCGGCGGCACCGTCGTTGACGAGAACGGTGAAAAATTCATGCTCTTCTACGGCATGAGCTCTGAGTCAGCAATGAACCGTCACGTTGGCGGCGTTGCGGGCTACCGCGCGGCGGAAGGGAAAACCGTTAAGCTGGCCCTGCGCGGCCCGGTTGAGAATACCGCGCGTGATATCCTTGGCGGCCTGCGTTCAGCCTGCACCTATGTCGGGGCTTCCCGCCTGAAAGAGCTGACCAAGCGCACCACCTTTATTCGCGTCGCCGAGCAGGAAAACCGCGTTTTCAATAGCCTCTGATGCCTGTGCTGGCGCGGTTCGCTGCGCCAGCTTCTCTCCTGTTTTTACCCCATTCCGCTCATCGCATCCCCCAGATGAAAAATCGGCAAATACATGGCGACGATCAGCGTTCCGATGATAACCCCGGTCACCACCAGCATCAGCGGCTCCAGCAGCGTGGCCAGGCTATCCGCCTGCTGCTGCGTCAGCTCGCTATGGTGGCGGGCAAGGTTGTCGAGCATGGTATCGAGCGCGCCGGAAGCCTCACCGGTCTGCACCAGCTGAATGCACAGGGCGCTAAACTGCCCGCTGTTTTTTAGCGCCGCCCAGATGGGCGTTCCCTGTGCGATCTCCTGATGGATATGATGAATCGCTTCGCGCCAGTGAGGGCAGGTCAAGGTTGCCTCGACGCTCTCCAGTCCCTGTAAGAAGGCAATACCCGCCCGCTGGGTGAGGGCCAGCACGGTAAATATCTGGCTGAGCTTCTGGCCTCGCACCAGCCCACCGACGATCGGGATGCCCAGTAGCAGCCGCTGCCGATAGCGCAGCCACGGCGGGTGGTTGCGCAGGGCAAATCCGCTGGCGGCAAGAAGCAGGGTTGCCGCCAGCATCCAGGGTCCAGCACGGGTAATCAGCCCCGAGAGCGCCATGACGCCACGGGTGAGTGCCGGCAGCGGTGTATTGAATGTCCGGTAGATGGCAGCGAACTCGGGCAGCACCAGCAGGATCATCGCCAGCGTTACCGCTACGGCCAGGGACAGAACGATCAGCGGGTAGCGCAGCGCCTTTTTTACCTTACCGGTCAGCGCTAGCTGGGTTTTCTGCTGGGCGGCAAGCTGGAAGCAGCACTCATCCAGCGCGCCGGTCAGCTCCCCGGTGTGGATCATGGCGATATAGATTGGCGGAAAGGCGTCCGGCCAACGGCGCATGGCCGCAGAGAGCGCGGTGCCCTGGGCAAGATCCTCCGCCAGGCTTTGCAGCAGCGCCTGCCACTGGCGTAGCGGGTGCTGTCGGGAGAGCATCAGCAGCGCATCGGGCAGGGTCAGGCCCGCCTTGAGCAGCGTTGCCAGCTGGTGCACGACCTCGCAGCGGTGCGTCCCGCGCCAGGCTGCCGTCCGAACCGCGCTGCGCCGGAGGGCCAGAATAAAGATCTGCTCAGCCTGCAGCGCGTCGGCGACGGCCAGACGATCTGCCGCCCAGCGAGCCCCCTCACAGCGCTGGCCTGATTCATCAAGGCCCCGCCAGTGCCAGAGCTGTTTAGCCTGCATGGGGCATCCCCAGCACCCGCAGCAGCTCCTCAAGGGTGGTTAACCCCTGCTCGATGGCAAGGCAGCCGTGTTCAAACAGGGTGAGCATACCCTCCTGGCGCGCCTGCTGCTCAATGCGCTCAGCAGGTTCGCCGCTGGCAATGGCCTGACGCAGGGTGCGGTTGACGCTCAGCACCTCAAAGAGCGCGACTCTGCCGCAGAAGCCGTGGTAGCACGCTTCACAGCCGATGGCCTGCCAGTGGGGCAGAGCGCGGGGCCACAGGCCTGGCGGCAGGGTAACATCCTCCGAATGTTGGCGACGACAGTGCGGGCAGAGCTTACGCACCAGCCGCTGTGCCACCACCAGCGAGAGCGCAGAGGCGATCATCCAGCGTGCGACGCCCATCTGAGCGATCCTTACCAGCGCTTCGCTGGTCGAGCTGGTGTGCAGGGTAGAGAGCACCAGGTGACCGGTCTGGGAGGCTTTGATAGCAATCTCCGCCGTTTCGCCATCGCGGATCTCGCCCACCATGATGATGTCGGGATCCTGGCGCAGCAGCGCCCGCAGTACGCTGTGGAAGTGCAGCCCCGCCCGGGGGTTGATCTGCGTCTGGTTTAGCCCTTCCAGCGGGATCTCTACCGGATCCTCTACGCTGCAAATATTGACCTCGGGCAGGTTACGCGCCGCCAGCGCGCTGTAGAGCGTCACGGTTTTGCCGCTGCCCGTGGGTCCGGTAACCAGCATCAGCCCCTGCGGTCTGGCAAGCGCCGTTTGAAACTGAGCCAGCTGCGTCGGCTCCATGCCCAGCGCAGCGAGATCCAGCGGCTGGTTCACCTGATGCAGCAGGCGCAGGACGATCTTCTCCCCGTGGCGACAGGGCAGCGTGGCGATACGAAACGAGATCGCTCTGCCGGAGAGCGTAACCGTAAACTGTCCGTCCTGCGGCAGACGCCGCTCGGCGATATCCAGGCTGCCCAGCACCTTCAGGCGTGCCGTCAGCGTCTTTGCGCTCTCCCGTGCCAGAGAGGGAAGGGCATGGAGTACGCCGTCAATGCGTAGCCGAATGCGGTAGTGATCCTCCCCCGGCTCAAAATGGATGTCGGACGCCCGCTGCGCCAGCGCCTGCTGGAGCGTCTGGTTAAGCAACTCAACCACGGAGGTACTGCCCTCGCTGACGGCAGGTAAATGACTCTGCGCAGCGAACGATGCGGGGATATCCATATTCCCTCCTTACTGATAGTCAAAGCGGAAAACGTCTTCGCAGGCCTGCTGGAACGCCGCGTCGTTTTGCACGTCGCAGGTACGCTGCCAGCCGCTTACGCCGCCGCTGCTGCTCCACTGAGGCACCAGCGTCACGCTCAGCCCGGCGAGGCTCTCCTGCCCGGTCAGCGTGACCGTGCCGTTCTCGACGCTCATCTCGGAAACGTAGCGCGTGGTGGTGGGAGAGGGGATACCGTTGCTGCCGCCGTCGCAGCTCTCCGTACCGCCACGATCGAGAGCGCACAGCTCAATGGCGGTACGGTAGGGGATAAAGGTTTGCAGCATGTCGGTGAGGGCCGCTTTGCGCAGGTAGTTTTGGTAAGCGGGAATGCCGATAGCGCTGAGGATGGCAATAATGCCGATCACCACCATCAGCTCGATTAAGGTAAACCCTCGCTGTTTTTTCAATGACTGTTTCATGATGTGCTCCCTGGTTGATGCCGGGGAGTGTGTCAGTCCAGAGAGAGTGTGACGAGAGAGCAAAACGACGTTCGGGAAGGCCGCTTCCCGATTTTTTTACGCCGTTGCAGGGGAGAACAAAGCTTTTGCGAGCGATGATGAAAAAAATAATCCCACGACTAAATCTAAAACGTGTAATGAAGACGTACTACGCCAGTTTTCTTTATTACATGAACCTCTACTCCATCAGTAAATATATTTTGAAACATAATTCAATACCTCGTCTTCATCTTCTTGTTAATGTGTGCTTGTATATTTGAAATGATTAATAGTCCCAAATAAAGCAATAAAAAAGGGTGCGACCTCTATTTCTCAGCTCTATTATCTGGCGTACGTGAGGGAGTAATATGAAAGAAAAAATTCATTTCTACGCGCCAGCGAAAAACGATTACATTAGCCCGGTTTCACTCTGGTCTGTAGCCCGAGTGACAGTAAATGATGACGGGGTTCGCTGGCTAGAAACGCAGTGGGTTGGCGGTAGCGACATACAAGGAATGGCTCTCTATGTTTCGTTACTTGATGCGGCCATTGCTGCGGAGGTACTAAACAAGGGCGGTAGCAAAGCAGAATGGCAGGTCTATCCCTTTGCAGATTTAAATATCACTGAAGTGATGATCTCAATGAAAGCGAGAAAACCAGAGTATTGCATCATGCTGGTATTTGGATTTTCTATCGATGATTTCAGACATCTTGTATTACATTCCAAGCTATATCGCAGCTTGCACTTTCCTGAGTCATTTCCAATTAGCGATGGTCTTGATGTCGTGTCGAATAAAGCGATACTTAAATTCAATAAGGCCCTTTTCGAAGCAATGAATAAATACTGGCACGAAGAGTTTGCCAACTACTGCGAATCTATCGAACAGCAGAATTCGCTTCCTTTCGGGCTTATCAAAGAGCACGCCCGTACAGCTGTATCAACGGCAATGGTGACAACTACACCGATTGTTAGCGCAGCATCTCCGTACTGTGTCAGTACTTACTCGATTGTAAAACAGATGTGGATCGTCTCTTCGTTAGACGTTCATGGCGCTAAACCAGCAAACAAACTTCATTAAGGATAATACAATGGCAACTGGCTATTTCATTCGCGTTGGCGACAAAACCACATGCGGCGGTACCGTATTGTCTGGCGATCCAAGACATACATTACACGGTTTAGCCACTGCACGAAACGGCGATACGGTGACGTGCGGTAAAGATGGTAGGGTATACCGCATAGCAGGCGGTATACCAAACTACATTATTCATGGTGTTCACGCTGCGGGGACATTGCACAGCAGAAGTACCTGCCCCTGTAATGCAAGGCTGATCGCGTCGTTACCTGAAGCCACTTATTGGGAAGAAGAAGCGAGAGGGGGTAAAGCTGCTCTTATAACAGTCCCATTAGCTGCTGTACCTTCCGCTAAAGTTGAAGAGCCAGTGCAACATGCTCAGGTTACTATGAAACAAAGTAGTTTTGCTGAAACCTGTAATCCAAAAGATAATGAGCTATTAAACGGTGTTTACATCTGGACTGAAACTACGGATGCAGGACACGTCTTCGTTTCTGTACACGAGAGTAATAATATCTATCTATATACCTATGGGCGTTACGGGAGAAGAGGTCCCAAGAGTTTCACTGGCGACGGGATTCTCAACTTTTTACAAGCTGAAGATGCAAGAGGTTACTATAGATCCGAACTGTATCGAATGAGAGCACGTGCATTCCGTATAACTGATGCAAATCCAGTTATGGTAAGAAAATTTTTCGAAAACCTTTGGAATAATGGAAAACCAGCAATCCAAACAGCTAAAATGAAGGAGGCTACAAGGAGAAGAGGTCATACAATTGATGAATATGATGTGACCGGAAGTAACTGTACAACTCACTCTATTGAAGGGATAAAATTTGCTGGTTCAAAAGTATTCGATAATGGCTACAAATCCATGACAACACAGCTGCCTATCGAAGCCGAGGAAGATTTTACTATTCCCGTATCTCTACAAAGATATCTCGTTGCAAAAGGTTCTGATTTTTCATCAATGATAGTTGTCGAAATGACGGATGTTTTTAAAGCAATTTACCCTAATAAAGATAATCTGAAACCATACCAAGAATCCCCAATAGGTAAGGCTCAGCACATTGCAGCAGTAAGTGCTGCTACTGGTGATTCATTGTCTCCGTATTCTGGTGGTACCGTGGGTGGTTTCTTAGGTGGTTCTTATGACGTTGACGAGTAGAACGAAAACCATAATCCGATGGGGAGGAATTGGCGTTTTCACGTTATGCTATTTCTCAGGATTGTTTATTGGAATGCAGTCATTTACTATTTTCTCTGAAAATCAAACGCTTGTGTTCTCAAACCCGGTTCCATTGAACGAATATTACCAAGCTATTGATTCGCTAGAAGAGGCAGCGGATCAGTTATTTAATGCAGCTATTTATGGTTTTATAATTTGTGTCCCTCTGATCCTTCTCATTTTCAAGAAAGTGAGATGAATACCAAAAGCTGAGTGAGAGCAATATAAATATCGGGTAACGCTATGCTTACCCGACATACAGGCTTTGTCGCCCCGGTTAGCACTGCGCCACCGGGGCATTACCGGGACTAACGAAAACGCATCGAGAGATCGAGGGCGCGCACGTGCTTGGTCAGCGCGCCCACCGAGATATAGTCCACGCCGGTTTCCGCAAACTCGCGGATCGTGTCAAAGGTGACGTTGCCGGAGACCTCCAGCCGCGCTTGACCGTCGGTGATCCGCACCGCCTCGCGCATCTGCTCGGTGGTGAAGTTATCCAGCATGATGATATCGGCCCCGGCCTTCAGCGCCTCTTCCAGCTCTGTGAGCGTCTCCACCTCTACCTCGACCGGCACGTCCGGGTGCAGCCAGAAGGCTTTCTCTACTGCCTGGCGTACCGAGCCGGAGGCGATAATGTGGTTCTCTTTAATCAGAAACGCATCGGAGAGGCCGAGGCGATGGTTGGCCCCGCCGCCGCACAGCACCGCATACTTCAGGGCGGTACGCAGGCCGGGCAACGTTTTACGGGTGTCCAGCAGCTGGGTTTTGGTGCCTGCGAGCAGATCGACGTAGCGGCTGACCTCGCTCGCCACGCCGGAGAGGGTCTGCACAAAGTTCAGCGCCGTGCGCTCGCCGGTTAGCAGCACGCGGGAGGTACCGTCCAGCTCGAACAGCGGCTGGTTAGCGGTCACGCGCTCCCCGTCGGCAACATGCCACTGGATCTGCACGTCGTCGCCTGCCAGCTGAATAAAGACCTCTTCCACCCAGCGCTTGCCGCAGAAGATGCCATCTTCACGGGTGATCACCACCGCGTGCGAGCGCGTATCTTCCGCCAGCAGCTGGGCGGTAATATCGTTGTTCGCATCCACCTCGCCGCCCAGGTCTTCACGCAGAGCCTGCGCCACGGCGGCGGGGATATCCAAATTTATACGTTCCAGCAGCGCATCACGACGGCTATCGGGGTTGTAACGGCGAGGCGGCATGATAAAACTCCAAAAAGGGTAACGAATCAGAAGATTGAAACATGCTACTCTGAAGCGAGTATTAGAGCCATACTTGAGGAGTTCCCGTATGCAGTTAAACGAGGGCTGGCTGGTCGATGCGCGGCAGGTCCGCTCCCCGCATTATGACTGTCGCCCGGATGATGAGTGTCCCTCCCTGCTGGTCGTGCATAACATTAGCCTGCCCCCCGGTGAGTTTGGCGGTCCGTGGATCGACGCCCTGTTTACGGGCACGCTGGATGCCACCGCACATCCCTTCTTTGCCGAGATAGCCCACCTGCGCGTCTCTGCACACTGCCTGATCCGCCGCGACGGCGAAATCGTCCAGTATGTGCCTTTTGATAAGCGCGCCTGGCACGCGGGCGTCTCCCGCTATTGCGGGCGCGAGCGCTGCAACGATTTTTCCATCGGTATTGAGCTGGAAGGGACGGATACGCTGCCCTATACCGAAACGCAGTATCAACAGCTGGCGGCGATTACCCAGGCGCTGGTTGCGCTTTACCCCGCCATTGCTGACAATATGACCGGACACAGCAACATTGCGCCTGAGCGGAAAACCGACCCTGGCCCGGCCTTTGACTGGGCGAAGTTTCGCGCTCTGCTTGCCCCCTCGTCAGATAAGGAGATGACATGACGCTATTCACGATGCTGCTGGTATTGATCGCCGAGCGCCTTTTTAAGCTTGGTGAGCACTGGCATCTGGATCACCGCCTTGAGGTGCTGTTCCGCCGGATAAAGCGCTTCTCGATGCTGCGCACGCTGCTGATGACTGCCGTGGCGATGCTGGTGACCTTTCTGCTGCTGCGTGCGCTCTACGGACTCTTTTTCAACGTGCCGCTGCTGGTGGTGTGGATTATGCTCGGCCTACTCTGCATTGGCGCGGGTAAGGTGCGCCTGCACTACCACGCCTATCTGAAGGCGGCCTCGCGAGATGAGAGCCACGCGCGGGATACCATGGCCAGCGAGCTGACGCTGATCCACGGCGTACCGCCAGAGTGCGACGAGCGTGAGTACCTGCGCGAGCTGCAAAATGCCCTGCTGTGGATTAACTTCCGTTTCTACTTGGCTCCGCTGTTCTGGTTTGTTGTCGGCGGTGCGTGGGGGCCGGTGCTGCTGGTGGGCTACGCTTTCCTGCGCGCCTGGCAGTCGTGGCTGGCACGCTACCTGACGCCGCTTGCGCGCTTACAGTCCGGTATTGATGCTATTCTGCACCTGCTTGACTGGATCCCGGTACGGCTGGTGGGGGTGGTTTATGCGCTCATTGGCCATGGTGAAAAGGCGCTGCCCGCCTGGTTTGCCTCGCTCACCGACTGGCGCACCTCGCAGTATCATGTCCTGACCCGGTTGGCCCAGTTCTCGCTGGCGCGTGAGCCGCATCTCGATAAAGTCGAAACGCCAAAAGCCGCGGTATCAATGGCGAAGAAGACCTCCTTCGCCGTGGTGGTGGTCGTGGCGCTGCTAACCATTTACGGTACGTTGGTGTAGATGTTAACGCCCGGCGGCGCACTGCTTGCCGGGCCTACAAAGCAACGTAGGCCGGGTAAGCGCAGCGCCACCCGGCGGATCTCATTAGCTATCCGCAGGCGGAACGCCAAAAATTGGCATGCCGTCGTTGTCCCACTGGATCAGTTTCAGGCGGGTATGACGGTTCGGATCGTAGAGCGGGTCGCCCTCAATCTCGGTGAAATTCCGCGCATGGTAAACCAGCACGTCCTCACCGTCCGTTGTACGGGTAAAACTGTTGTGGCCTGGCCCGTACTGCCGGTTGTCGTAGCTGGTGGTAAACACCGGCTGCGGTGACTTATGCCAGTTCTCCGGCTGGCATGGATCGGCATCAATAGCGATCCACAGCAGGCCCAGACAGTAGTTCTCATCGGTGGCGCTGGCGGAGTAGGTGACAAATAGCCTGTCACCATGCGTAATCACCGCCGGCCCCTCGTTGACCAGAAAACCCCGGCACTCCCACTCAAACTCCGGCTTGCTGAGCATCACCGGGTCGCCTTTCAGCGTCCACGGGTTCTCCAGCTCCGCCAGGTAGATGTTTGAGTTGCCTGCAATATCGGGGGCTTTCTGCGCCCACAGATACCACTGTTTGCCCTGGTGGTTAAACGTCGTGGCATCCAGCGCAAAGGTATCAAACGGCGTCTGCACCTGTCCCTTCTCCGTCCAGCGCCCGGTTAGGGGATCGGCATCGGCACACTCCAGCACAAACATGCGGTGCTGGAACATATTCAGCGCATCGAGATCGTGCGTATGGGTCGCGGCAAAGTAGATGTACCACTTTCCCTCAAGCTGATGCAGCTCCGGGGCCCAGATCAGCTGGCTCATCGGGCCGGTCTGCGGTTTACGCCATACCACCACCGGCTCGGCGTCGCGTAGCCCCTCCAGGGTAGCGGCGCGGCGGATCTCCAGCCGGTCATACTCCGGCACAGAGGCGATAAAGTAGTACCCATCGCCGTGACGCAGAATGAACGGGTCGGCGCGTTGTTCAATAAAAGGATTTGGCCACTGACGCATTATGCTTTCCTCACGTTATCGCCTGTTGGAAGGTCGGTGCTGTCACTCAGCTCGCGGTAATTAATGCGGCGCTTCTCCAGGTCGGCCTGGATCTGCTGCATGAATGTGCGGTCGACCTTCAGCATACGCACGACCCCGGCGGTAATCAGGTAGCCGACGCCCGGAATAACGGTGAACAGCAGCATGATGCCGTTGATCGCCGTGGCGCTTTGCTGTTTCGCGCCCGCATCGTAGCCGTACCAGGAGAGCAGGAAGCCGACCATCGCCCCGGCTACCGCCAGCCCGACTTTCAGGAAGAAGAGGTTACCAGAGAAGCTGATCCCGGTGATGCGCTTGCCGGTCTTCCACTCGCCGTAGTCGTCGACGTCTGCCATGAGTGACCAGTGCAGCGGGGAGGGGATCTGGTGAAGAATGTTAAGCAGGAAGTAGAGCACCACGATCAGCACGGTCGCGTGAGGATCGAAGAAGTAGAAGGCTCCAGAGAAGAGCGCCAGCGCAATGTTGGTCCAAAAAAACACTTTCAGTTTGCACCAGCGATCGGTCAGTACTTTGGCGAGCATGCTGCCAATCATCATGCCTACAACCCCAAGGCTGATAAACAGCGTCGCGAAGTGGGTGCTTTGACCCATAACCCAGGTGACATAGTACATGGTGGCGGCCATACGGATAAAACCGGGGCAGACGTTGCACAGGGTCAGTAGCAGAATGCGTACCCACTGGTCATTTTTCCAGACGTCCCTGAGGTCTTTCTTCAGATCGTCATTGGTCTGCACCGCCGGGCGGACGCGCTCGCGCACGGTAGCAAAACAGTAGAGGAACATGCACATGCCGATAAAGGCCAGCACCATCATCGCCATCTGATAGCCTTTGGCCTTATTTTCCCCGCCGAACCACTCCGCCATCGGCAGCAGCGTTAACGACAGCAGCAGCGTGGCGATGCCCACCAGCACGAAGCGGTATGACTGGCAGGCGACGCGCTCTTTGGGATCGTTGGTGATGACGCTGCCGAGAGAGCAGTAAGGGATATTAATGGCGGTATAGGTAATTGACAGCAGGAAGTAGGTGACGAAGGCATAGATAACCTTGCTATGGTAGCTCCAGTCCGGCGTGGTAAACATCAGCACGCTGAACACGGCGTAGGGCAGGGCGATCCACAGCAGCCAGGGGCGAAAACGGCCATATTTGCTTTTAGTACGGTCGGCCAGCGCCCCCATAATCGGGTCCGTTACGGCATCAATAACGCGGATAGAGAGCAGAAGCACCCCGACCAGCGCCGGTGCCAGACCAAATATGTCGGTATAAAAGTAGTTAACGAACAGCATGATAGCGCCGAAGATGATATTGCATCCGGCGTCGCCCATGCCGTAGCCAATCTTCTCTTTCACTGACAGCTTGTTATTGTCCATCGCGAAATCTCCCGTTGATATAGAAAGAGATTATTTGCTCGCTACGGAATTATTGCGTTACAGGATAGGGGCGCAGAGATGGACAAAACGGCTACGAAAGTGAATTTGTGAAGCGTCTTACAGTTTCGCATCTGCCCCGCCTCCCTGGATTTAGGAGGCAGGGCAGCGCGTGCGGTTAGTGTGCCTTAACGGGCTTTCCCGCTTTTTGCTGCTTGATGAAGTAACCCACGGCGAGGATGGCCACCCAGACTGGGATCAGCCAAACGGAGATCGCCATGCCAGGGGTGATCGCCATGATCACCAGCACCGCCGCCATAAACAGCAGGCAGATCCAGTTTCCCAGCGGGTAGAAGAGCGCCGGGAAGCGCGTCTTCACGCCTTGCTTATCCTTGGCGCGGCGGAACTTCATGTGCGCCAGGCTGATCATCGCCCAGTTGATCACCAGCGCGGAGACCACCAGCGCCATCAGCAGGCCAAAGGCTTCGCCAGGGGCCAGATAGTTAATCAGCACGCACAGCGCGGTAAAGAGGGCAGAGGTGAGAATGGTCGCCACCGGTACGCCGCGTTTATCGACTTTCGCCAGCGCTTTCGGGGCGTTGCCCTGCTTCGCCAGGCCAAACAGCATCCGGCTGTTGCAGTAGACGCAGCTGTTATAGACCGACAGCGCGGCGGTTAAGACCACGATGTTGAGGGCGTTAGCAACAAAGGTATCTCCCAGCTCGTGGAAGATCAGCACAAACGGGCTGGTGTCGGCGGTTACGCGCGTCCACGGCAGCAGCGAGAGCAGCACCGCCAGCGAGCCGATGTAGAAGATCAGGATCCGGTAGATAACCTGGTTAGTGGCTTTAGGAATGCTCACTTCCGGGTTATCTGCTTCAGCGGCGGTGATGCCTACCAGCTCCAGGCCGCCGAAGGAGAACATGATGATCGCCATCATCATCACCAGCCCGGTAAAGCCGTGAGGCAGGAAGCCGCCCTGTTCCCAGAGGTTACGCACGGTGGCCTGCGGGCCTGCGCTATCGCTAAACAGCAGCCAGCCGCCGAAGAGGATCATCGCGACCACGGCAATAACTTTAATAATGGCGAACCAGAACTCCATCTCCCCGAACACTTTAACGTTGGTCAGGTTAATGGCGTTGATGATCACAAAGAAGGCCGCCGCCGATACCCAGGTGGGGATCTCCGGCCACCAGAACTGGATGTATTTCCCCACGGCGGTCAGCTCAGCCATCGCCACTAGCACGTAGAGTACCCAGTAGTTCCAGCCGGAGGCAAAGCCAGCAAACCCGCCCCAGTATTTGTAGGCGAAGTGGCTGAACGATCCGGCGACCGGCTCTTCAACGACCATTTCACCCAGCTGACGCATAATTAAGAACGCGATAAAACCGGCGATGGCATAGCCAAGGATAATGCCCGGCCCTGCGGACTGAATAACGGATGCGCTGCCCAGAAACAGACCCGTCCCGATAGCACCACCCAGCGCAATTAGCTGAATGTGGCGGTTTTTAAGCCCGCGCTTCAGCGTTTCACCGTGCTGTTGATCTTGCATCATGAAACCTCATATGTGGTTATTTTTTGTACGCTGTTGTGTGCGTGTACGTATAAAATTCCATTTTTGTATTTTTTTATTTACGTAAGTGGGATCTGAAATATCGACCTATGCCTTTCGTAAGGCTCAGAATAGTGATAAGCGCGCGGGAATGCACCTGCTTTATGCAGGGATGGGAGCGAGTTGGATGAAAAGAAAACATTTGTAAATTCGCACCGCTTACCCCCTGCTACCCCCAAAAACAGCCAATTCGAATAATTAAGCATTTTATTCAATTTAATATGCATATTATTGCTCACTGAATCGGTTCAATTACTAATATTTACGTTTCAAAGAGGTTAAATCTGCCTCTTAAGGGGTAACGGTATCTTTTGTGCAAAGTTACATTCCTGAAACGTCATTTCTGTAATGTTGTTAAAATGTGCAGGGTTCCCTGATTTCAATCAAAACCTGTATGGACAGAAGGTGAATACTTTGTTACTTTAGCGCTAAGAACATGAAATTGGTAAGACCAATTGACTCCGGGCTAATGGCAGAGACAGGGAATATGGCCTACAGCAAAATCCGCCAACCAAAACTATCCGATGTGATTGAGCAGCAACTGGAGTTCTTGATCCTTGAGGGGACACTGCGCCCCGGTGAAAAACTTCCACCTGAACGCGAGCTGGCTAAACAGTTCGACGTTTCCCGTCCTTCGCTCCGTGAGGCGATCCAACGTCTTGAAGCCAAGGGCCTGCTGCTTCGTCGCCAGGGCGGCGGTACGTTTGTCCAGAACAGCCTGTGGCAGAGCTTTAGCGACCCGCTGGTCGAACTGCTCTCCGATCATCCTGAATCCCAATTTGACCTGCTTGAGACGCGCCATGCGCTGGAAGGGATTGCCGCCTATTACGCGGCGCTACGCGGCACCGATGAAGATCGGGTGCGTATCCGCGAGCTGCATCACGCCATCGAGCTGGCGCAGACGTCAGGGGATCTCGATGCCGAGTCTAGCGCGGTGGTCCAGTATCAGATTGCTGTCACCGAAGCGGCGCATAATGTCGTGCTGCTGCATCTGCTACGCTGCATGGAGCCGATGTTAGCCCAGAACGTTCGCCAGAATTTTGAATTGCTCTATGCCCGCAGGGAGATGCTCCCGCTGGTAAGCAAACATCGCACCAGTGTTTTTGAGGCGATTATTGCCAGGGAACCGGAGCAGGCGCGTGAAGCGTCGCACCGTCACCTGGCATTTATTGAGGAGATATTGCTGGATCGCAGCCGTGAGCAGAGCCGTCGGGAACGCTCAATGCGCAGGCTTCAGCAACGAAAGGACTAAGCGTGGTTCTTTAACGCGCGGCAACTCACGCAGAACCTGTCTTATTGTGCTTTTTCACAAAAGCATAATGGGACAGGTTCCAGACAATTAACGTAATCAGATAGATAAGGAATACCCCCATGTCAGAACGTCTCCAAAATGACGTGGATCCGATCGAAACTCGCGACTGGCAACAGGCGATCGAATCGGTCATCCGTGAAGAAGGTGTTGAGCGCGCTCAGTATCTAATTGAACAGATGCTTTCTGAAGCCCGCAAAGGCGGCGTGAAAGTAGCTGCAGGTGCAGGGGCTAACAACTACGTAAACACGATTGCCGTTGAAGACGAACCGGAATACCCGGGCAATCTGGATCTGGAACGCCGCATTCGTTCTGCAATCCGCTGGAACGCCATCATGACCGTGCTGCGTGCGTCTAAAAAAGACCTCGAGCTGGGCGGCCACATGGCGTCCTTCCAGTCTTCTGCAACCGTTTATGAAGTGTGCTTTAACCACTTCTTCCGTGCACGCACCGAGAAAGACGGCGGCGACCTGGTGTACTTCCAGGGCCACATCTCTCCGGGCGTCTACGCACGTGCGTTCCTGGAAGGTCGTCTGACTGAAGAGCAGATGAACAACTTCCGT
>Ga0079104_1000607_pt1 | contig 35365 bp, 25 predicted proteins | sample MedtruBG_FD_76829 | JGI IMG/M metagenome (GOLD analysis project Ga0079104, IMG submission 76829) | Root nodule microbial communities of legume samples collected from California, USA - Medicago truncatula BG | ecosystem: Host-associated > Plants > Roots > Nodule | place: USA: California...
AAATCATAAAAACCTATAAAGCTTTTCCTAACTTCTATAAGCCCTTTATAATAATTTATCAACTCTTCATATTCATACATTCTCTTCCAATCAAGTTGATTAAGCTCCTTTGAAGAACAATAACTGTTATCTTCTCCAAGCTTTGTTCTTCCGCCTTCTTCACCTGCCTGCATAAATGGAATACCTTTAGAAAATTGAACAATTGCTGCTGCTAGCTTATTCATAGCTAATAAATCTTCATACTTAGTCAAATAATCTCCATTTTTCTTTACTGAATCTACAAGTTTATCCCATAAAGTACTATTATCATGAGCTGATACATAATTGATTAATTGCTTAGGACTTTTCGGTTGCTCAGTCCACTGCTCGTCTAATAATCCACAAATAGCTCTTTTTATCTTTTCTTCAAAGTCTACACCCCCATTAACAAATCCAGGTTCCTCTAATTTATTGTAGACTCCCTTTATAGCATCTCTTGTATCATCATTAAAAATAGATATTCTGTCTTTTAAATGTAATATAGCATCTTTCTTCGCTGGTATATATCCTTCTTTTAATGAACTATCTCCTGCAGACCATGGCTCTCCATATATGATAATATCCTTTCCGAACTCTAAGTTATCTACTGCTTCTCTAATCAAATTCATTGTTTCAGTATCATGTAACCCCATTAAGTCAAATCTGAAACCATCAATATGATATTCTTTTATCCAGTACAATACGGACTCTATTATATATTTTTGAAACATCTTTCTTTCACTTGCTGTATCATTTCCGCAATCTGAACCATCACAGTAACTACCATCTTCCCATTGTCTATAATAATAATATGGAACTGTGCGATTAAAATGAGAATCTAAGGAATGTGTATGATTATAAACAACATCCATAACCACAGAAATACCCGCTTTATGCAAAGCTGCTACCATTTGCTTGTACTCATTTATTCTAACTTCACCCTTAAATGCATCAGTTGCATAAGATCCTTCAGGAATATTGTAATTTACAGGATCATATCCCCAATTAAACTTATTTTCACTATTGCTTTCATCAATTGAACCATAATCAAAGGATGGAAGTAAATGTACATGAGTAATTCCTAAATCTTTCAAATAATTTAAGCAGGTAGGATGAATCTTATCATTATTTAAAGTTGTATTTTCTTCTGTAAATCCAAGATATTTGCCTTGATAAGATGATTGTACCCCTGAATTTGGATCATTAGAAAAGTCCCCAATATGAATTTCCCATATTTGAGTTTCTTCTAATGGGTATAAAACATGTTTATCTTCTTCCCAGCCCTGTGGGCTAGTCCTTTCAAGGTCCACAACCATGCTGCGAAATCCATTTACTCCGCATGCTTTCGCATATATATCTCCAGTTTCATTCTTATTACCATTAGCAGTTATAGTGTAAGTATAATATATGCCATGTAAATCTCCTTCAACCTCAACTGACCATATACCTTTTTCAGTAAGATTCATGAGAATTGTTCTTAAACATTGTGCTCCGTCTTCCTCATCGCTTCCTCTACTATATAAAGTTAATAATACTTCCTCTGATATTGGTGCCCATACTTTAAACACAGTCTTTTCTTTACTATAATTTGCTCCTAAATCATTTCCGTCATAATAATATTCTTCCTCAAATTCTTGTGAATTAAAAATTTCTCTCCACTCTTCTCCTGTTCTATTTTTAATAAACAATTTTCTTTCAGCAATCACATCACCTATGTTTTTCACTAAAGTCCCCTCCATTTTCCTATTATTCTATAACTAATATATGTTTTAACCCTTTACTGATCCGTCCGAAACTCCTTCTACATAGTACTTTTGCATGATTATAAATAAAATTGCAATTGGAATGGATACCAATACAGCACCAGCGGCAAATTGTGTGTAAAAAGTATTTATAAATTCGCGATCTAGCATTTTTGTAAGACCTATAGCTACTGTATAATTATCATAATTGTCTCCCATAATAACACTTGCAAAAATATAATCCATCCATGGTGCCATAAACGAAGTAAGTACTGTAAACACCATTATAGGCTTTGATAATGGCAAAATGATTTTATGGAATATTTGAAATTTTGTAGCACCATCAATTAAAGCTGATTCATCCAGTGCTTTTGGTATTGTATCAAAAAAACCTTTTGCTATATAAAATCCTAACCCAGCTCCTCCTGAATATACAAGTATTAGAGCTATTAATGATTGACTAATTCCAACACCTTTCAATATATAATAAACTGCTATCATAGACATAAACCCTGGGAACATACCTAAAATTAAAGCAAAACTCATAAATGGTTTTCTAATTCTAAAACGTAACCTTGAAAGGCAATAGGACGTAGATAAATTATAAAATGTTGAAAGAATACATGAGCAAATAGCAACAAAAAGAGTATTTCCAAACCATTTCGCAAAATAAAATTGTTTTGTATCAGTAAATAGTTTTATATAATTATCTAATGTTAAGGCCTTTGGAAAAAAGTATGGTGTAAATGAACCAGCTTCTTGCCTAAATGAAATTAGCACAACCCATAAAATAGGCATAACCCAAACAATACTAAGTAGTAAAAGTAGAATATGAGTAAATGAAAAATCTAAAATCTTTCTTATCTTCATTATGAAAAATCTCCTTCCTCTTTATAGGCTGCTGTTTTTCTATACAACAATAATGAAAATATTATTGATAAAATAAATACTATTATGCCTATTGTTGAAGCATATGAATATTCTTTGCCTGTAGTTGTCAACTTAAATAGCCAAGTAACAAGTAAATCTGTTTTTCCTGCTTGGAAATAATTTAAATTGGCAGGTCCACCTGCAGTCAAAAGATAAATAACATTAAAGTTATTTATGTTACCTATAAATGCAGTAATTAAAGTTGGTGCTGTTATAAATAATACATATGGCATTGTGATTTTAAAAAATATAACAATTGGGCCTGCTCCGTCTACTTTTGCAGCTTCATAAAGCTCTTTAGGTATATTCATTAAAATACCTGTAACTGTTAGCATAGTAAAAGGTATCCCTATCCAAAGATTCACTACTATAACTGTAATCCTTGCAAGTGTTGGATCTGTCCAAAAATGAATAGGCCCCGAAATTAATCCTATTTCTTGTAATAATACATTCAAAGCCCCTTCATCCTGCAACATTGTTTTCATGGTTAATAAGGTTACAAATTGCGGAATTGCTATGGATAGTATAAACATAGTTCTCCAAAAAGATTTGATTTTAACATTCTTTTTGTTTATTAATATTGCAAGTAATATTCCTCCAATATACGTACTAAAGGTAGCTGCTACAGCCCAAATTAATGTCCAGCCGAGTACTGGCCAAAATGTATTTGATATTGTGCCTCCTACACTTAGCATTGCTTTAAAATTCTCTAATCCAACCCAAGTAAATAAATTACCTGGTGGTTGATGCTGACTGTCATAGTTAGTGAAGGCAATTAAAATCATAAAGGCTAACGGTAATACAGTAAAAGCAAAAATACCTAGTAACGGTAAGAACATTAACGTATTATGCAATTTTCCATCTAGATATTCTTTAATATCATCTTTAAACATGGGAATCTTTTTTCCATCGTTCTTTAAAGTTTGTAATTCCATAGCAGATTTAATATTTGCCATCCAAATTAAAATGAATATGCTTACTGCAAAGACAGCAAAAATTCCAAACAATAAAATCAACATGGAGTTATCTCCATCTTGCAATACATCAATTCCTAAGGTCTCATTGTATACCCAGCCCTGTTGTGTTTTTCCTAAACTCCCTAACAGGAATATTTCTTCCATCCCTGTTGTTATCATATAAATTAAAAAACTTATTTCAGTAAATATAAAAAATAATCCTTTTACAATTTGACCATGAACTAAGTTTGAAATTCCCATTATAATCAATGAAAGCTTTGTAAATTTATCACCATTTTTAAAAGCATCTCTTAAAAAAAAGGATTTTCCTTTTGCTTTAGATACAGATTTTATAGTGCTATTAGTTTCCTCCATTTCTATCTTCATAAACTACTCCTTCCTAATGAATTGCAACAATTATGCTGCATATAAATTAACATTAAATAATACACTTTATGTAGTTTCATTAAATAAAACATACATCTAAAAATGATATTGGGTCATAAAAATTTATGACCCGTTATTGCAATAATTTCTGTAAATTTTTTAATCTATTTAACTTCAGCTAAGATATTTTTAACTAATAAATCTAATTTTTCTTTCATATTGTCTTTAGTTATTGATTTATCCATAAGTCCTGCACCAAATGCTTCTGCAGAAGGCCAGAATTTTGCAACTTGTGGTATTGAAGTTTGAAGAACTGATAATTTTGCTTGTTCATCTAATGCCTTTTTAGCTGTAGGATCTTGAGGTCTCAATTCTGAACGTAATTTTAATGCATTTTCGTTAGTTGTCATATATTCTGCAAGTAGCATTGCTTCTGCTGGATACTTAGTTTGTGCATTAATACCTGTTAAATTAAAATTCATCATACTTGCTAATTGAGCTGTACTTCCATCTTCTAAAGTTATTTCAGGAAGTTTAGTTACGCCATAATCCTTACCTAAATATCCTTTTATAGCTTCTGCATCCCATATACCTTGGAAAGTAGCCCCTAATTTTTTATTTTCAAATGCCTTCAATAAAAGAGGCCCATCTTGATTTGCAAACTTTGGACTTGCTGCTAGGTTAGCCATATAATTACCTGCCATTAGTCCTTTTTCATTATTAAAATCACATTTCGTAGGGTCTTGTCCATTTTCTCCAAACAGTCTAGATCCAACCCCTTGGAAAAAGCATGAATTAAACCAGCCGTTATCTATATCCATAGAAAAGTTTGTAACACCTTCTGGAAGCTGCTTTGCCATCATTGTATTTAAATTTTTAACTTCATCTTCTGTATACATACTTTTATCATAGAACATAACAAAAGTTGTATTTGTTAAAGGATATCCATATAATTCACCATCTACTGTAGCTCCTTTAACAGCTTCTGGTAAACTCTTACTAACTATTTTATCTTTATTTTTAGTTATACGATAAAGTGCATTTGCCTTTTTCAATTCTTGAATTTGATCCGATGCGAAGTCAAAAATATCAGCAGCTGCTGACGCATCTTTTAATAACTCTTCTTTTGCATCAGCTCCCATTACAACTCCAAAGTCAATATTCCATTCTGCTGCTTCAGGTGTATCTTTTTTAAATTGCTCTACAAGTTTACGATACATTTCTTGATCTTCTTGAGAACCCCATATTTTTAACTTAGCATCCTTTGCATAACCAGTACTTTGAGCTTTATTACTACTACTCGCATTCTTTGATGCTGAGCCACAACCTGATAATCCTCCGATAGCTAAAACACTTGTCATTACTAATGCTAGTAATCTTTTTTTCATAATTATTCTCCTCTCAAATGTATATTTATAATCGTTGTTTCTAATTGGTTGAAATAAATATAACATAATGTATACGTAAACCTATATTAATAATTAAACTTAAACTATCAATTTTTATACTTATTGTTTAACATCTTTTATCCTTACAATCTATTCCCTCATATTTAAAAAGCAGATGAACGAACTTTTCATCTGCTTTCCATACTTAATTATTATTGTGTAAAAATCTGAGATTTAGGTTTTTCTATTTTAAAGCTCCTTCTTCATTAAAAGTATATGCTATACCATTAACAACAGCTTTCCCGGTTTGCATTGCTCCTGACGGTTGCAAGTAGTACCATGTTCCACTGTCATTTAACCAACCTGTTTTCATTTCTCCTGACGATTGCAAGTAGCACCATGTTCCACTGTCATTTAACCAACCTGTCTTCATTTCTCCTGATGATTGCAAGTAGTACCATGTTCCACTGTCATTTAACCAACCTGTCTTCATTTCTCCTGATGATTGCAAGTAGTACCATGTTCTACTGTCATTTAACCAACCTATTTTCATTTCTCCTGACGGTTGTAAATAATACCATGTTCCTTTATCATTTAACCATCCTATTTTCTTTGTCCCATTTGAGTCAAGGAAATACCACTTACCATTAACATTATTCCACCCAATATTATTGGTAACTTTATCTGAATTATTATTAATAGCAGTGCTCTCATGATTACTACTATTACCACTGCTGCTACTATTATTAGAATTACCGGTACTTCCCCCATTATTAGTATTTCCATTGCTTCCAGAATTATTATTTCCGGAATCTCCAGTATTCCCGTTATTACCAGTACTTCCAGAATTGTTATCTCCAGTATTTCCGTTATTTCCTGTGTTATCTCCTAAACTACCATTAAAACTTGCTGTGTCAGCAAGTACCATTGAAGTTCCTGCTGGAACAACTACTTTGTCATCTGAAATTACTCTAATAGCATCTGTTCCTGCTTTTTCGCCTTCAGCAACAACAGTCCAATTTGATGCAGGTAAAGTTACTTCTGTATCTTCTTTACCTCCATTAATAACTACTGCAATATTTCTCCATGTATCACCATTAGCATTGTTTGAAATAGTATAGCCAATAGTGCTATCGTTGGTATCAAAGAACTTTAAGTTTTGTTGAATTTCAGCTGTTGTTGCCATTCTAAAAGCAGGGTGAGTATTTCTAAGCTTAATTAATCCTGCATAATAGTTAAAGACATTCTTGTAAGTATTTTTTCTACTCCACTCAAGCTGATTTACTGAATCAGGTGAATTGTAACTGTTATCTACAAATCCTGTTCCACTTGGATCTACCTTAGTTCCAAGCATATCTTGACCTTCATGAAGGAATACTATACCTTGAGAAGTTAATACAATAAATCCTGACATTTCATCCATCTTTATTTTATCAGCTTCTGATGCATTTGGCTGAGATATTGATATTTTATCCCAGATTGTATTATTATCATGAACAGAAACATAATTTACAGTTTGAGTAGGTTGCTTTGCCCAAGGTTGTGATCCATACGGTGCTTGTGCATAATTTATACTCTCATGTTGAGTAGATGCAACTATACCAAACTTAATTTGTTCCTTTATATCTGCCATTGTATATGGCTCTCCTTCGTCATTAAGCCATTTACCATTGTAATTAACAAATCCGCCAGATTCCTCAGTAAATACGTGGCCTCTTAGTCCATCTCTCATATCATCACTGAAGGAAGCGATTCTGTCATCTAATTTACTTTCATTTGTTTTTGTAGCTTTTTGTTCATCTGTCAATGTTACTTCATCTCCGAGATTCCAACCTTCGCCATACATTAATATGTTAGGATTAATTTCATCTAGTGCGACTCTTGTTTGGTTCATAGTATCTATATCATGTAATCCCATAAGATCATATCTAAACCCATCAATATGATATTCTTTTGCCCAGTAGGTTACTGAATCTATCATATATTTTCTAAACATAGCTCTTTCTGAAGCTGTATCATTTCCACAAGCTGAATTAGTAATCATCGTTCCATCTTCATTTTGACGGAAATAATAATCAGGTACAGTTTTGTTAAATGAAGAGTTTACATAATCAGAAGTATGATTAAAAACACTATCCATAATTACAGCTATGCCAGCTTTATGCAAAGCTTGTACCATTTGCTTCATTTCATCTATTCTTAATGTTCCTGAATAAGGATCAGTTGAATAACTACCTTCTGGTGACATATAGTTTTTAGGATCATATCCCCAGTTGTATTTATTTTCTTCCAACTTTGTTTCATCAACACTCGCATAATCAAATGCTGGAAGTATATGAATTGCATTAATTCCAAGTTCCTTTAAATGATCTATACCTGTTGCTTCACCTTCTGCGCTTTTTGTACCTGTTTCAGTTAAGCCTAAAAATTTACCCTTCATTTGTATACCAGAATTTGGATCCATAGATATATCTCTCATATGAACTTCATATATTATGGCATCAGTTTGATTTTCTATATTAGGGCCCTTATCATTTTGCCAGCCTTCTGGATCAGTTGTTGAAAGATCCACAACCATACTCCTATTCCCATTCATTCCCACTGCCTTAGAATATATATCTTGAGTTTCATTAGTTTTACCGTTAACTGTTATATTATATGTGTAAAAAGTACCTGCTAAATTCCTATCTTTCTCAACACTCCATACACCCCTATCCTCTTTTGTCATAGGAATTGTTTCAATAAGATTATCTCCACTTCCCTCTTCATAAAGGTTTAATGAAACTTCATCAGCTGTTGGAGCCCATACCTTAAATTTAGTTTTATCTTTCGAATAAGTAAAACCTAAATCGTTATCATTATAGTAATATGAATTGTTAAATTCATCACTATTAAATACAGCACTTCCTAAAGTTACATTACAGCCTTTAAACCCATCAACCATTACTTTGTACTTTTTGTTAAAATCTAGATTGTTTTTAGTCGTAATCACACTGCTTTTAAGATCACTAGATAGTGTAATGTTCGCAGCTAGTGTATTATCATCATTCATAAGTTTGACCATTGATGGATCACTTATAATTGCTGTTGCTGAAAATTTTATAGTATTTAAACCAATCATAGTAGCCGAATTAATTTTGTTTGACTTATCCACTTGCTTCGCAGTGTAATATATATTAGGATCCCCCTGAAGCAAATAAATATCTAAATTATTATTTTGATCTTCATGACTTAAATCCATAAATCGATCTTGATCAATATCTTTAGCAGACCAATCAGGATGCCTAATTATGATTCCTATCTTATGAGCATCACCCACGTTTCCAATAGTATATTCTGCTACGGTTCCATAATCATCATTTTTTGTAAATGCAGTATTGCCACCATACACACCGTCTATCCATGACCATACATCCCATGAAGCGTAATCTCCATCATATCTGTAATAATGAACCCTTACATTTACTGACTTAGAACTAGTATCTCCAGAATCAGTGCTGCCAGACTTGTCCACCTGATCTACAGAATAATATAAAGTTGGATCATTTTGAAGTAAATAGACGTCTAAATTTCCATTTTTATCTGCATGCGATAAATCAATGAAACGATCTTCAGTAACATCTTTAGCTGACCAATCAGGATGTCTAATTATAATTCCAACTTTCCTTACTCCCGCTAACCCTTCATTATCTACAGCATATTCTGCTACTGCTCCATAATCGTCGTTAGTTGTAAATGTATTTCCCCTGTTATCTAAATTAATTCCATCTAGACTGTCAACCCACGTAAATGCATCCCATGAGGTATAATCTCCATCAGACCTAAAATAATGAATTTTTATATTCAATTTATTAAAGCTGAATTCAAGAGAATTTTGAACCACATTTATGTCACCGTTTTCATCACTCGTAATATATACATCAGTATCACCTTGTGTCATATCAACTGATATATCATCAGAAACATTATCTCCGTCTTTATTTTTGACTATAACTGCTGCTGATGTAGAATTCTGAACTTTTACTGAAGTAAAAACTCCATCTTCATCTTCCCCAGTAAATTCGTAATCTAAATCGTTTACAAAAAAAAGAATAATTACCGTCATCGCTGCTTTTATAATGAATCTTTAACGTTGCAGTATCATTTGTTTCTGCTTTTACTTGAATCGCATTCATAAAAAAAGTCATTATCATTGTGAATACAAGCATAACGGATAAAAAATTTTTTTGATTTCTTTTCATAAATAACCTCCTTATATAATCTTTAATTTTCTAATACCAAAACCCGTAATAAAAGTATCTAAAACTAATATTAAATTATCATTTATGATTTTATTTCAATAATAAGTTCTTGTAATTTTTGTACTACTGAAACGTGCATTGGTATTATTTGAGTGAAGTATAACATAATCCATATTTGATTATGTAGAAATTAATAAACTTTAAATATCAATTTTTATACTTATTACTTTGAGGCAGATCACATTTACACTTATTAATTTTTCTTTTAAAATAAAAATAATGAAGTAAATCAGATTTTTACTCTAACTTCCTTCATTATTTAACATCAGTACTAGTTTTAAAACCATACAATATTAAAAGTATAACTCTTAAATAATTTAAATATTATTTCTTTAATATTGTATCCCAGCTAATCATATAATTCATATACAACTAACTAATTCTGACTTTTTTATTTTTTAATCTGATGGCGGTTACTATAACTCCAATAAAACATATAACAGCCGCACTTATATAAACATATTTCATTCCAAACATGAAAACATCATCTCTTCCTTCTACGTAACCAAGTACTTTTTCTCCCATTTCCATACTCATGAAAGAATATAAAAGCATTGTCGCCATGGCAACACCAGATGCTTGGCCTAAATTTCTAACAAAAGCATTTATACTTCCAGCAATACCTAATTTATCACTTGGAGCTGAAGACATTACTAAAGAATTATTAGGAGGTAAAAATAATCCATTTCCTACAGCTATAAAAATTATATAAACAATTAATTCATGAATAGTTGATGTTTCGCTTAAGGTAGCCATTAAACTCATTCCAATTCCTATGAGTATTAATCCTAAAAATGTCAAAAACTCCGAACCTATTTTATCTGATAGATAACCGCTAAAAGGTGATATTATTGTTATTATTATAGGAGATATCATCATAATTATTCCCGCAAAGCTGGGAGTCATTTTTAAAACATTCTCAAGATAAAAAGGCTGGACAATATTATTACTATTTATTGATGCATAGCATATGAACGTACATAGTATACCTACTGAAAAAAGAGAGTTTTTAAACAAAGACAGATCTAAAAGCGGGTATTTTAATTTCCTTTCTATACGTACAAATAGAATAAATAAAATGATTGCTACAATAAAGCAAGCTATAACCTTATTATTTTCATATCCAACGGTTTGTCCAGCTATGAGAGAGTAAAACAACAATACAACACTTAACCCAAAAATTATTGCTCCAGTAAAATCAATATCTTCCTCCACTTCATTTATCTTACGTGGCAATACTTTAAATCCGATTACTACAGCAATTATCCCAACCGGAATATTTATTAGAAATATATAATGCCAGCTTAAATAAGAAATTATAACTCCCCCGAGTGGTGGCCCAATCATTGTTCCAAGAGCCAAAAAGGTTCCTGAAATACCAAGGGCTCTTCCCCTCTCATTCGGTGGAAAAACTTGAGTTATTATCCCTTGATTATTTGCCATAGCTGCCGAAGCTCCAATTGCTTGAATTATTCTAAATAACACTAAGTAAGTAAAATTTTCTGATAAAGCACATAATAATGAGCCTAATGTAAATACTATTAATCCAAAATTAAATATTATAGATTTTCCCTTTATATCTCCTAATCTTCCGAATAATAATATAGTGCTTACTATTGTTATAAGATAACAGATTACTATTAGCTGAATAGATGACATAGTTACAGAAAATATATTGACCATTACCGGAAGCGCTACATTCACTATAGTACTATCAAGTGTCCCCATAAATGGAAGTAAAACCACAACCGCTAATATTATCCATCTGTTTTTATATACGCTTTTATTGTACAGTTCCATTATTAAAACTCATCCCTTTTCTCCAATTCTGTTTTAGCTATCTTGAATTATAATATTAAAGGCTCAAATAATTTGATAAAAGATAATAATTCTTACCAAACACTTTTTTTATGTATCATATTAATATACTATTCAAAAAATAAATAAAAGGTATTATGATTCTTTTACAAAAAGGATTTTTTATTCCATTCATTTTATTTTTTGTTTTTACTTTAAATTTTGAATTCTAAAAATCCCCCACTAAGTTAACCACACTTCAGAATATAAGTGTAAAACTTACTTAATGGGGTGATTTTTCATAGATATCTCTGTTTTGTTTTTATTTTATTAAACTTTATACACGTTTTGAAAGAATTTCATTTGTTATCTTAATTACTTCATTCATTTCCTCATCTGTTCCAATTGTTATTCTTACATAATTATCGATTCTAGGCTGTTTATAATGACGGGTTAAAACTCCATAGTCCCTTAATTCCTTATAATACTCCTCCCCGTTAATTAAATTATGAGTGACAAACAAGAAATTAGTTTTTGAGGGTATTACGTTGAAACCTAATTTTCTAAATTCATCAGTTACTCTTTCTCTTGTTGCTATAATCTTATTAGTACATTGTTCAAGATATTCCTTATCCTTAACTGCCTCTACCCCAGCTAATAATGATAACCCGCTTATATCATATGGATTAAATGCAAATTTCACTTTATTTAAATCCTTGATTATTTCTTTGGATGAAATTGCATACCCTAAACGGGCACCTGCTAAATTACGTGACTTTGAGAAAGTCTGCACTATTATTAAGTTAGGATATTTATCAAGCAGGCTAATACATGATTTACTTCCAAAATCCACATAAGCTTCATCTACTATAACTATTCTATCTTCGTTAGTCTTTAAAATCACTTCAATTTCCTCATGGGTAAGAGTTAATCCTGTCGGTGCATTTGGATTTGCAATTATTATATTTCTTCCGCAATTTATATAATCATCAATATTAATCGAAAAATCATCATTTAAAGGCACTTCAATAGCACCTATATTAAAAGACTTCGTAAACACTTTATAAAAATAATAAGTTATATCTGGAAAGCATGCCTTTCTTTCTTCATCAAAAAATGCTAAGAAACAAAATGCTAAAACTTCATCAGAACCATTTCCTACTAGTACTTGCTCTGGTTCAACATTATAAAACTTAGCAATTTCATCAACCAATATTATTGCATCTGGATCTGAATAAAAACGTAAGTTTTCTACTTCTTTCCTATTTATTACTTCCATTACCTTAGGTACTGGCGGATATGGTGATTCATTTGTGTTTAACTTAATATATTTTCTATCTTTGGGTTGTTCTCCTGGGACATACGGCTCTAAATTACATAACCTTTTACTTAAAAATTTACTCATTTTAACATCCCCCGGTTAATATTTATTTAAAATATCTTTATATTATTAAGTACAAATTACAAGCTGCTAATAAACATATTTAATGTAATCAAATATTTTCATCCATAATTATCTAAAGAAAAAAGACAAAAAACAGGATTTTTCTAAATTAGACTCCCTTGTCTTTGCCTTATAACTTTATCTTTAAAAGAAATACACTATCTTCTTAATATCTATAGTATTCTTGTCAGTTAATAATGCTACTTAATACCATCGCACTGTTTAGTTAAATACTATGATCAATTTAGTATAATAAGAAAAGTTTTCTGTTCTCTTTAACTACTTATATTAACTATAGATGACAGACTACTTTTTATTAAAATCTTCAAGAAATAATTACCTATAAAGTCATTAATTTAATTGACATGAATACTTAACCAATTGTAAAATTACTTGTAAGTACATCTACCAATGTATATATTAGTAGAATTAAGTAGTAATAAGTAGCAATAAGTAGAACTCTGAAAATAAATTTCTAATATTAGAAAGGTTTGATTGCATTGGATAAACTAAAAATAATGGTAGTTGATGATTCTTTAATTATGATTTCAAATCTAACTCATACTCTGACAGAAATGGGACATGAAGTGGTTGGCACTGCTAGATCAGGAAGTGAAGCAGTTTTCAAATTCAAAAAATTAAATCCCGATATTATAACAATGGATATAACTATGGGTAACCTTAATGGAATTGATGCCGTAGAAAAAATTATGAAGGCTGATCCCAATATGATAATAATAATGATTACCTCTCACGGTCAAGAGAAACTGGTCATAGATGCTGTAAGTGTTGGTGCGAAAGGGTATTTATTAAAACCAATAAAATACGAAAACCTAAATAAAGTAATTACAGATGTATATAAAAAATACGGAAAAGCTCAAGAAGAAAAGATACAAGATAAAAAGGCACAAGAAGAAAAAATACAAAACATAAAGACACAGGACCAAAAAGTAGAAGACAAAAAATTGCAAAGTCGTAATCCCTATTTAGATCTACGATTAGATTAGCTAAATTTAATAATATATATAAATCTTATCTTGCTTTTTACATATTTATAATTTGGAGGAAGTGCTTTTTTATAGGGTTCCACAATTAGAACTTAAAGTATGCTCAACCTAGAAATTGGATACATGTTTGTGAAATAGGCATTTGAAAATAGGCTGTTTAGGTTCTTAATTGCTGGTTGTTCCATTTACTGCTTGTCACAATGAAATTGGGAGCATGCAGTAATGGTGCAACCAGCAATTTAGAACCTTTCAGCTTATTTTCATAGTCCTATGGAATAAACATGTATTCAATTTCGGTGAGTATACACATAAGTTCGATTATCACTGCGGAACCCTATAGTAGCTCTCCTCTTTTATTATTTCATTTTAAACTTATGACTACTCAAATTTTCTTATATATTATCTGAATTATTTACTAAAAGGAGTGGGGGTATGAATTTAGAAGAAAGAAAAGTTCTTTTATCTAGATGGGATATTCTAAAGCAATGGAAAGATAAAGAATGGTGGTACAGTGGCTTTTATGATACAAAAAATGATATATACTTTAATTTCTTTTTTGTTAGAGTTAATTTCATAGATCAATTTACGCTCACCTTATTTGATGCTAAAGAACAAAAAATATATGAATTTTCTAAAAAGCTTTTTCTAGATAAAGAACAAAAGAAAAATAAACTGTGTTTAAATTATCATTCAAAGAATATTTCTATTGAATATAATGGCGATGAAATAGACGGATGGACTTTTAAGTTCAAGAATAATACCTTTGAAATAAATCTTTATTTAAAGCCCACAATTCCATACTTTACTAAGTTTGAAAATCAATATGTATATAAATATGGTTTAATGCATTTTTTTAATAATTTAACAAATGGACTAATTAAAATGTCTAATAAAATTTATAAAATTGAAAATGCGCTATGCTATTATGACCATTGCTTCGGAACTATTCCTTCAGAATCTGCATGGCATTGGATTGCCGTACAAAATGAAGATGTCTCTTTAGCTTCTCTTGTTAATTATGGTCCATATGCGCAAAAATATTCTGAGATTTACTTTAAGAAAAATGATAGAGATTTAAGGCTTAACGAGTGGATTCGACTTAACCAAGATGTATCCTTTGAGCATTATGAATTAGAAAATAAACTCATGAAAACTTGGAAAATCACCTCAACTGATATGGAACTTATTGTTACGCCTATCATGTATATATTGGATAGAACTAAAGTTCCAAAACCACTTCCTTTTCTTGATAATATAAAGCATTATGAATTCTTTATAAAACTCTCAGGTAATGTTAGAATTGACGGGCAATGGATTAAAATTAAAGACTTATACGGTATTATGGAACAACATAATGGAAAATGGTAACTTTTTTTAAGAATAAATTTAGCAATATTTTATGGAGGTATAATTCATGCCTGAGATTTCAAAATATATAATAACTGAAAAAATTTATAATAACGATAAAACTATTGTATATAGAGGTAAACGTAAAAAAGATAATCTTCCAGTAATTATAAAACAAGTGAACGATGAAACTTCAGACTTTACACATATTTTTAGCATAAGACATGAATATGAAATAAACCAGAAGATTAATAGTAACTCTATTGTTAGGATATATGAAATAATAGAAAAAGAAGGTTCTCCTTTTTTAGTCATGGAAGATTTCGGAGGAGAATCTCTAAAATCAATACTAAGGAGTAAAAAATTCACAATTACTGAATTCTTAAATATATCTCTTAAGATTGTTCAAGCCTTATGCGACATTCATAACTCTGATGTTGTACATAATGACCTTAATCCAGGTAATATAATTATAAATGCTCAAACTGGGGTTGTTAAAGTTACTGATTTCGGAATGTCTTCTATATTAGAAGTTGATAATAGGAGCATAGGAAATTTTGAACATGTTCGTGGGACTTTACCCTATATATCTCCTGAACAAACCGGTAGAATGAATCGTTCTATTGATTATAGAACAGACTTCTACTCTCTTGGAGTAACTCTATATGAATTATTGATAGGTCATTTACCTTTTACATCCAATGATGAATTAGAATTAATTTACTGCCATTTAGCTAAAGAACCTATTTCTCCATTTAAAGCACTAAGTAGAATTCCTAAAATTATATCAGACATAATTATGAAGCTTATGGAAAAAATGGCTGAAAACAGATATCAAAGTGCTGAAGAATTAAAAAATGACCTTCAAAAATGTTTAAATGAATTTGAGAATAACGGTCAAATCAATAGTTTTGTTTTAGGAAAAAACGATATTTCCAATAGATTTATAGTATCTCAAAAACTATATGGGCGCGAGTTAGATGTAAAAAAACTTGTAAGCACCTTAGAATATTCCGACTCAAATTCCCCTAAGCTCATTACAGTATCTGGATATTCAGGAGTTGGTAAATCATCACTGGTAAATGAATTACGAAAATTTATTGTAAAACAAAATGGCTTTTATACAGTTGGAAAATTTGATCAATTAAAACATTCCCTTTCTTATTCAGCATTAATACAAGCCTTTGAAGAAGTTATTAAACAAATCTTATCCAGTAGCAAAGACGAATTAATTTATTGGAAGAATCTTTTTCTTCAACATATAGGTTCAAACTGCAAAATAATAATAGATATTATACCATCTTTTGAATTAATCGTAGGGAATCAGCCTAATGTTCCTAACCTTAATCCAACTGAAGCTTCTAATAGATTTAACTTTGTATTTCAAACTTTTGTGAGGATTTGCTGCTCTAAGGAACATCCACTTACTATTTTTCTAGATGATATTCAATGGTGTGATTTAGCCTCTCTAAAACTAATTGAGAAACTGCTCCTTGACAGTGAATTAAAAAACCTAACCCTGTTATTAAGTTATAGAGATAATGAAGTATTTGGAGCTCATCCTTTAGTGTTATTTCTAGATAATCTTGAAAAATCAAATGTTGAGCTTATTAAAGTAAAGTTAAAGAATCTAGAATTACCTCATGTTTGCAATTTGTTAAAAGATACTTTACATAGTGATTCAGATGAAATTATTCCACTAGCAGAATTATGCTTAAATAAGACTGAGGGTAACCCCTTTTTTCTAAATCAGTTTTTGCAGGTTCTTCATAAGGAAAACTTAATTTTCTTTGATTCTATAAATAGACTTTGGACCTGGGATCTCAAATTGATAACTAATGCTGATATTACAGACAATGTTGTTGATTTTATGGTACGTAAAATCAGTAAGCTTAATCCAGAAGTAAAAGAACTACTTACTCTAGCTTCTTGTATAGGAAACAGCTTTGATCTTAGAACGCTTTCCATCATTGCTGAGAAGCCAAAAGAAAAAATTTATGATTTATTAAATGAAGCTTTATTAGATGGATTAATTGTACTTCAAGATAATAAAAACAATATACATTGGCACTTTATACATGATAGAATTCAACAAGCTGCCTACAATTTTGTAGAAAGCACCAATAAAAAAGAACTCCATCTCAAACTCGGACGACTGCTGCTTTCTAATTCAGATGAGCATTATCTGAATGAAAAATTGTTTGAGATTTTAGATCATTACAACCAAGGTCTAGATTTAATAAATACTTTAGGAGAAAGAAAACAAATAGCAGAATTGGAATTAGAAGCAGGAATAAAATCAAAGAATTCTATAGCTTATGAATTTGCAGCTAACTATCTGAAGTGTGGAATTTCTTTACTAGACGATAAAAGTTGGACTAATCAATATGATCTAACGCTGAATCTCCATATTGAAGCTGCTGAAGCTTTTTATTTGAGTGGCAATTTTCAAAGCATGATGAGTATAATTCCAATCGTCGAAGTAAATGCGAAAACCGCATTAGATAAAGTTAGTATCCACAAAATTCTAATGCAGGCCTATGCTGCTCAAGGTAATATCCCTAAAGCAATTGATACTGGTATAAATTGCTTTAAGCTTTTGGGTTTCAATTTCAATAGAAATCCTAATAAAGTGCAGATAATCACCAAGTTACTTCAAGCACGACTTTATTTAAAGTCAAAAACCTTAGAGTCAATTCCAGACTCACCTATAATAGAAGATAAGACTCTTTTATCAATTTTATCAATTATTTCTTCAGTGGGATTTATGTACTATAGAGCAGATCCTTTGCTTTTATCTTATATAGTTTCTGAAGCTGTATTATTACTAATAAAATCCGGAAATTCTCCAGAAGCGCCATTTCTTTATGGGGCTTATGGATTAATTCTTTGCTCTATTGGTGACATTGATACTGGTTATTCACTTAGCAAACTAGCTTTGCGTCTACTTGATGTTTTAGATGCAAAGGATCAGAAATCGAAAGTTTACTTTATGAACAATGCTTTTATATCTCATTGGAAGGAACCTCTAAAAGAGCTGCTTCCTCTATTTAAAGAAGGATATGAAGCTGGCCTTGAAGTTGGTGATTTAGAATTTGCATCTTGTAACGGATTTTACTACTGCAATAAAGCTTTCTATGCTGGAAAAAGTTTAGAAGTACTAGAAACAGAAATGCCCTATTTTATTGAGAGTATAAAAAGTTTTAATCAAGACCTTCAGCTCTATCTTACTCAAATGATGTGTCAGCTGGTTTATAATTTGAGAGGGAAAAATGAAAATCCTACACTTCTTAGTGGAGGTGCATATGACGAAGCTAAAATGCTTCCGCTACATATAGAAACTGCTGATACTACATCAGTATGTTCTGTTTATATTTTAAAATTAATATTGTGCTATTTATTTGATGACTACGAAACAGCAGCATTAAATGCAGAACTTACCGAAAAATATATTGACAGCTTAAAATCAACAGTTGCTGTTCCAACATTCTATTTCTATGCTTCGCTTAATGAACTTGAAAGATACAAAGACTTGCCATCTATAAAACAAAAGTCGGCTTTAAAAACAGTAATATCAAATCAGCACAAGATGAAAAAATGGGCAAAACATGCTCCTATGAACTTTTTAAATAAATATTATCTTGTAGAAGCTGAAAAAAATAGAGTCCAAGAGAAAATTTCAAAAGCAATTGATTATTATAACAAAGCAATTGAATTATCCAATAACAATAACTTAATACAAGATGAAGCTCTTGCAAATGAACTTAAAGCAAAATTATTTATTAATAAAGGAGATCTTAAGCTTGGTAGGTTCTATATAGAAGAAGCACATTACTTATATATGCGATGGGGTGCAAACGCAAAAGCAAAACAACTTAAAAAGAAATATAGGAATATATTCTTTACAGATTCCGAAGCAAATAGATTAAATTATATGAATAAGCTTTACTTTGATTCTACTTCAAGTTCTAGTGATAAAACAATTTCTATGGATGCTACAACTATTATTAAGGCCACTCAAGCTATTTCAGGTGAAATCATTCTTGAAGATTTATTAAAGAAGCTTACTTATATATTAGTCGAAAACGCTGGAGCTCAAAAGGCAGTTTATTTAATAAATGAAAATAATAATTATTTTATTGAAGCTATTGGTTTGGCAGAAACAAATGAAATAGAGGTATTACAAGGATGTCCAATTGATGAATATGATTATATTCCTAAAAGTTTAGTGAATTATGTTATCAATTCTGCAGAAATAGTTATTTTAGATAGAATTTCTCTAGATGAAAAGTTTACAAATGACCCGTATATTTTAACATATAATCCAAAATCTATATTATGTATGCCAATATTAATAAAGGGTGAAGTCAGTGGTTTAATTTACCTAGAAAATAATCTTATAGATGGAGCTTTTAGTAAAGATAGAATTGAAATATTAAAAGTAATCTCTTCACAAATTGCAATTTCTATGGAGAATGCAAATATTTATAAGAATTTAGAAAACTTAAATAATACTCTTGAAAGAAAAGTTGAAGAAAGAACTTTGGAACTTAATGAATCTATGAATAAAGTATACTCTCTTCTAGATAATTCAGGGGAAGGTTTCCTAATTTTTGATGAGAATTTTATTATAGATTCAGAGTACAGCAGTGAGTGTTTAAATATTTTCTCAAGAGATATTTCTGGCCTTAATGTTTTAAATCTTTTATTTCTTGATAGTATTGATGAAGTTGCTACTTTTTCAATGAGTATCAAAATGATAATAGAGACTGATGATGAATTTAGAAAAGAAATGTTGCTTTCATTACTCCCTTCTAATATTTATATTAATAATAAATATATTAAAATGAAATGCAAGATACTTAGCAAGTTAAAATTTATGCTTATCCTTACAGATATTACACATGAAAAAGAACTTGAAGAAATGGTTAAAGATGAACAGAAAAGACTTAAACTCGTTGTTGCAGGTTTCACTAACAAAAATGACATCTCTGAATTAGTTGATTCCTTTATATTCTTTATAGAAAGTAGCTACAAAGAAATTTTACAAATGAATTTAAGTGATCATGAAAAATTATCTGAAATCTATCGCGCAATTCATACTTACAAAGGTTCATTTTCACAATTTAACTTTATAAGCTTGCCTAAAGAACTTCATAGTATTGAAAGTAAATTGTCTGAACTAGAGAAAGAAGATACTTATTTTGAAAATAGAATAATAAATATTTTTGAGAGAAGTAATTGTTATTCAGCCTTTAAAAGCGATATTAAAATCATTACTGACGTACTTGGAGAACACTTTTTTGCAGAGGAAACTAAGATCTTTATAGATGAAGCTTTAGCCGTAAAGCTAGAAAAAATAGCAAAACTTGTGAGTCAAAACTCAATGTATAAAGATGATAAAGCACTTTCAGAGGCTATTGAAATTATGAGAACTATTAGGTTCAAAGATATAAAAGAAATGCTTAATCCTTATATTGATTATACAACCAAACTTTCACAAAGCTTAGATAAAAAGCTCTGCACATTAAATATTAAAGGCGAAGATGTTAAAATAGATCCTGGAATGTTTTCTCCTTTTATAAAAAGCTTAATCCATGTTTTTAGAAACGCTGTTGATCATGGCATAGAAACTCCTGACGAAAGGTTAGAAAATGGGAAAAGTGAACTAGGAAATATTGAGTGTACTGTTCAAAATCATGATTCTTGTGTCTCAATAGTAATTGAAGATGATGGAAAAGGCATAGATATTGAAGGAATCAAAGAAAAAGCCATTGATAAAGGCATAGTTTCAAATGTTAAAGCTACTTCCCTAACCCATGAACAATTGATTGATTTGATATTCTCGGATAGTTTCTCAACTAGAGATTCAATTAATGAATTATCGGGCAGAGGTTATGGCTTAAGTGCTGTTAAAATGGAAATTGAAAAGCTTGGAGGATCAATAAACGTAGAGACATCTTTAGGTCGCGGCACCAAATTCACCTTTACCTTTTTTAATAAGGAGGAATCTTAAATGTCTCATGGACCAAAAAACACTAATTGTTGTACTCTAAGAACTGACGAAGATATTAAAGAGGATGAAACTGAGTTATATATTAACCAAACTGCATCAGATTTAATAAATATCATCGTAGGAAATGCTCTTTCTGAATTTGGGAAACATGATTTAGCAATTAAAATCTCTACGCCTCTTACCATGAGAGAAACAGAATTTCTCTATAGTTTTAGTGATATAAATGCACTCAGTGCCAAAATCGAAACAGAATTTGGACAATTGAGAGTTCTCTGTATTTTTCCTGGCAATGCATTAATAACCAAAATTTAAAATTAAACGATAGACTAATATTTTTTTATTTGAACTTTAGGGTATTTTCTCTTAATTTCAGCAGCGCTTCCCATATGATCATAATCATGATGAGTAATAATCACTTTTGTCAATTTTGAAAAATAAATATTCATATTATTTGCGGCCTGTTCTAGTAATAGTAAAAAATTCGAATACCCACAATCAACTCTTGAATTATAAGCGTTATATAAGTTAAAATAAAAATGCAAAATGGACTTGGTGGTAACCTAGGTTACTGCCTTTTTTATTATGTAAGAGTATTTTTAACAATTAAATTAGGGCTAACAAACAATATATTTAGCTTTGCTACCCCTTAAAAACTATTTTGCTTGTATAAACTTTTCATAGTTTTCTATTTTGTCCTCTTTATTAGTTTTCCTTATCCAACCGTTATATTCTAATATGATTTTTTCAATTGTTCCCAAGTTAAACTTAGTATTCTTTTTTCTTTTCATTTCTGCATACAAGTTTATTTTAATAATATTCCCCATTTTCTCTCACCTCTTTCTTACGATATTATAGCTTTCTGGTAATATAACTGATGCACTAAATAGACTTTAGATATTTTTGTAAACATTATCATGGATTCAATAGCTTAATTATTGACAAAACTTCAGCTATTAATACATATATAAAAAGATGTTCATTTCTTATATTGAAATGAACATCTTTCGGCATTAATAAACGAGTAATAATCATTTATTCTTGTATAATAAATAGAGCTATCATTAAGACTTATCTAATAACTAATTGTGCAAACATCTTTTCGTGCTCTTTTTCTTCAGAAATTATTCTTGAAATAACTTTATATACATTATTGTTTACGTCATTAAAATTTTCAAATAATTTTCCTTGTATATCTAGAAGTATTCCTACATTACTCTTTTCAAAGTCTAATGCATATTTTATTAAGTCTTGAACATTATCTATTTGTGGAACTCTGATTTGATTTTTAAATTCGTATAAAACTTTAGCAGCCTTATCATATAAAAAGAAATCAATGGTCTCTTTTAATTCATCTTTCAAATTTTCTTTTAAACTTTCATAATACTTGATATGCTTCAATTCTTCTGTTTTAATCGCTTGAACAAAAATATTAACTGCTTTTAACTTTTTCCCCTTTGACATTTCTTCAATTTTTGTATATATTTCTAAAGCATTTTTCTCAATGTCTATAAGCTTTTCAATTAAATCCAAAACTGTATAATTCATATTTCTACTCCTAAATATTTATTATCTTTTTGATTATATATTAAGCAGTTAAAATATATATGTCAAATCGTTATCTATTATTACTTAACTATAAATTTAACTTAAACATTGAATGAACGGAAGGTAAATAACTCTTCCACTTTCATCGCATCTATATTGAGGACATTCATAACGTGCATTACTACTTAACAAGTGCATTCCAATGTTATATACAGCTTCCGCCATAATATCTGGACTTTGAACGATAGTCGCTGTCATAAATCCTTTTTTGATAAAATCTTGAGCTTTTGGTATTGCATCTACTCCAACAGCTGGAATTGTTTTTGTTTTATCACCATTGTTATAACCAAACTTTTGCAATGTTTTAATAGCCCCTAATGCCATTGCATCGTTATTTGAAATAATAACTTCTATTTTATTAGAATATTGAGTAAACAATGCCACCATAGTATCTTTAGCAGTATCTTCCTCCCAATTGCATACCTTTGTGGCAATATTCTCTACTTTAATTCCTGCATCTACTATTGTCATAATAGAGTATTTTGTTCTATCAATTGTTTCCATATTATCAGGTTCACCTTGTAGCATAACATATTGCATGATGTTATCTTTATTTTTATCAAAGACATCCTTATTTTTATTCCATATATCCACTAAAATTTTCCCCTGTAATCTTCCACCTTGTTGTGAGTCCGTAAATATGTAATAAGCTTTGTCGTAAGATTCAATTACACTTGAACTTATTTTAATTGGTCTTCTATTAACAAAAACAACTGGAATATTTTTTTCCTTAACTTTATTAATTATTTCTTTTGGATCATGCTTTAAATCCACTAAACTTAATACAAGAAGGTCTGTATTCCCATTATCCAACAACATATCAATAGTTTGATTTTGTACAGCTTGTTCGTTTTTACTATCATAAAAATTAAAATTAACAATATCGTTATTCTTTTTCTGTATATTCTCAAAACTTTGTTTTACTAAAGAAACAAAGGGATCATCGAATCTATAAAATACCACAGATACCCTTATCGGTTTTCCATTACTATTCAAGCCTGTATTTGACTTTAAAGTGAAACAGCTTGGAACGGCACCTGTCAATGCTTCAATTGTTATGACTGTAACTACAACAAATATTATCATATGTTTAACTGATTTCATCGCCAATCCTCCCTGAAAATTTTTCAAATTTTATGCTACAATGATATATTGCGCTTTCAAAATAAAATTATGCCTAATACTTAGTGGCATTTTATTGATTCTTTTGGTAATTAAAAACATAAGATTTTCTCATTTTCAACCTTTTAATTTCTAACATTGTTCGGTAGATGTATTTATTTTTTTAACCAAGTTCTCCATTTTACTTTCATTCAAAAAAATATATTATATATAAATGCATAGAATTAGAACCCTTTATACCTATTAATTAGTCTAAAGGGTTCTAAAATAATATCTTTTAATTGTACGTTTCTGTGCATTAATATGTGTGATTCTTTTTTCACATTTTTCTATATTAAAATACTTTAAATTTAATCTAAAACTTAGTAGTAATTATAAATATATGTACTCTTTTCTCTTGGTCATTTGTTATTTTGTATTGTATTTCAACTTGAAATTTATCTGGAAAAATTACATCCATATACTGATATTCTTCTTTTTTATCAATAGTGCTTTCCACTGTCCCCATACTTAAAGCCATAGGGTCTTTTATAGTGTGAAGTTCATATAAACATTCCTCAATATGAAGAAGATCTTTTCTCGTAAAATTCACAACATTATTTAATCCTTTAAATTCAAAGGTAAACTTATCAAAGTAGTTAGTCCATCTTTCGAAGATTTCGCTTCTTTTTATTTCTTCTCTTTTAAGTACTTCTGTCTTCTTTATATCGTATTCTTTTATTAAGTCATCTACTACCCCTTTTAGCTGCTGGAATTCACTAGCTATTTCTGTTATTAATTTTTCTTTAGTTGTTATTAATTTAGTGTTATCTTCTATTAACTCTTTTTTATATGCAACTTCAATATTAGTATCAGAAATTTTATTGTTAATATCAATAGCACTAAACTTTATCTTTTTGTATTCTTCCATTAATAAATCTAGTTCTTCCAAAACTACATTTTCCATTTTTAATTTTATTTCCTCTAACGCATCTTCATGGGCTTTCTTAGCTGCTTCTAATTTAGCACTAATTTTTTCTAAATCTATTATGTCACTTTCAGCTTGATTCTTACCTTTAATTGCATTATTTAATATACGATTTTCTTTTTGAAGATTCTTCTCTATGGAATTAATTTTATCCTTACATAAATCAATTTTATTCTTTAACTCTAGCAATTCCTCTTGAGATTTTTTTAATTCCTCATCTCCTCTTACTATTTCAACTTCCTTGTCAATATCTATATAGCTTGGGAGCATGTCTTCCTTTGGCGTAAATCTACCGCCACAAGCCTTTACACATAACCATATAAGTCTTGAAAAATGCAGTCTATCAAGTTTTTTCCAAACATTCAATAAAGTCAGGTTTTCAATATCCACAGATTGGGAAAATTCTTTCCTTTGCTTTTCATCCATATTATTTATTATTTCTTCTATGTCTTCAGTTGTCTCTTGAAGATCTACAAAAGGTTGTTCATTTATATATTCTTTAGCTTTCCCGCTAATTTTTTCATTATATCTTGAATATATTATATCAGCTTTTTGACTAGGCGTTGAATCATTATAAATTTTATATAATTTAGCTGCTTCTTCAATAACTTCTATTGATATCTCATCTTCTGTTGGATTTTTTATATCATTTTTAGATTTTTCTAAAATGATATTTAATAATCGTTCATCTAATTCTTCCCTAGTTAAACTTTTAAGCTCTTCTTTTCTCTCATCGATTAAAGTCCATATATCTTTTACTTCTGGTTCTTCTATTATTGTATTTCTACCAATTTTACTACCAATAAAATTTATTATACTTATTGTCTTTTTCTTAGCCTTTTGAATAATTGGCTTTGATACATTACTAATATTCATAGTTTCAAGTAATGCAATTTGTTGAATTATATCCTTATCAGAAATTTTTTTAAGTCCATCAAAAATGTTAGGCATGTCTATCTCCTTCGCACTAATTACTCTTTGCAAAAATAATTACTTCTAATGCTTTAGTTTATCTTTAAATATTTATTTTTCTTCAATATTTCTCTATAATTTTACTTCTAATAATATTATATCCTAATTATGCAATTCAATAAACACTAAAATATTCTAGTAAAATACATTATAGTCACTATTTAGCATAAAAATAAGAGCCTATATTATACAAGCTCTTATAAAAAATCTATTATTTTCTTGATTATAACATAAATTTGATAAAATTTGTTCCGCTACCTTTTAATTATGATAAACTATTTTTTTGATTTGACACTATTGGTGATAATCGCAGTATTATTGATTGTTTTTTTTGTGCAATTAACTTCATTTTATATTATTAAGTTTTCTATGATCCTGTAGACTTATAATGCCTAACCCCAATTTTCCATAAGCAAAAAGCTGGTACTATAAAAAATATGGCACACACTGGCGATATCATATATAATATAGTATTTTCACTGACTTTATTAATAAGATAAAGGTATGGATAATAATTTACAAATGCTAATGGTACTATAAAGGTAAAGAATTTTAATACCCATTTACTATATATATTCAAAGGATACTGGGCTATTTCTCTTCCTCCATCAGTAAAAATATTCATAAACTCCAATCCTTCAACAGTAAAAAAACATATAGCTGCATAAATCATAAATAGTGAAAAAAATAAACATACTCCTCCTAAAATCATAAGAGTTAATGTTAATATCTTTCCAATTGTCCATTCTACTCCACATGTAACTATTCCATATACAAAAATTATTACTGCTTGTGTTAATCTTCCAATTCTCGAAAACTCAATTTTACTTCCCAAAACTTGTATAATCTCATTTCTTGGCCTTAACATTATTCTATCGAATTCTCCATTAGATATTATTGCTGAAAATCTATCAAAGCCTCTTCCAAAGCATTCTGCTAAAGCAAATGACATAAATATTGTGCTAAAGCATAATAATACCTGATTAAATGTATACCCTTCAACATTTCCAAATCTATTGAATAAAAAATACATTGAAATGAAGGAGAATAGAGTTGTCATTCCCTGTCCAATAGCCGTCAATAGAAAAGATGTTTTATACTCCATAACAGATTTCAGGTGAATTGAAAAATATTTTAGATATAGCCTCATACACTAACCTCCCTGAACTATTACTCTCTTAATGGCTCTGCTTAAGATAAATTTTCCAACTAAAATCAATACAACTGCCCAAAATAATTGAAGAATTATTGACTTAACAGCCTCATTTACCGGAATTCCTCCAGTGTATATTCTAAAAGGAGTATTTTGCATAGCTGCAAATGGTGAAAGATAAATAAATTTTGTTAAATATTCTGGAAGCAAAGGTAATGGTACAAGTCCCCCAGCAAAAAAATCTGCTGTCATCACCATTGTCATTCTAATTCCAACAGACGATATAGTATAAAACGTGAATATATAAATAAGCATACAGTATGCTACTACAACCATTGTTCCAATTACTACAGAGATTAAAAATAACATAAATGAATATATTGATGCTGGTCCATAAAATTTATATGTCTCAGGTAAAAATGATGCAAATATAAGTATTGGAAAACACCTTAATATTGCTCTGGAAACCCTTATCGCACAGTTTTTAGCAAACCACATATTATAAATATTTAGTGGTCTACACATCTCATAAGCAACGTTTCCACTTGAAATTGATTCAAATATTTCTTCATCTAGAAACCAAGTCATAAACAGAGCCAGAAAACTTTGCTGTAACCATATATAACTAGAAAGTTCTGAAATATTCATACTTATTGCTGAAGGATTGCTTCTGTAAAAACTATGATAAAGCATTATATACATAAACCCCCAAGCAAACTGAGTAACTACTCCTGCATAGGCAGCAGCCCTATACTGAAGCCCATTAATAAATCTTATTTTAAAAAAACTCCAGTATGAAATCATATCTTGTACTCCTTATAAAGACCAACTACTACATCTTCTACAGTGGTAGAGCTAACTTGTATATCAATAATATTTACTTTTGAAGATAAGTATCCGATACTATCAGAAACTGAAATTATACTTGTATCTACCTCTATTACAGCTCTTCCATCATATTTTTCTCTAATTATCAAGCCATTACATACTTTATCTAAGTCTCCATAATAGTTTAGAATTAAAGTCCTCTCCGTGCTAAATTTTTCTTTTAGATCATCTAATTGCCCATCTAAAAGAACCCTTCCTTTACCTATTAGAATTATTCTTTTGGTTAACGCTTCTAAATCTTGTGTATCATGAGTAGTTAGAATAACTGTAGTTTTTCTTTCTTTATTTATGTTTTTTATGAATTCTCTTACAGAAATTTTAGATATGGAATCTAGCCCAATGGTAGGTTCATCTAGAAATAAAATTTTAGGGCTATGAATTAAAGAGGCTGCAATTTCGCATCGCATTCTTTGTCCTAAACTTAATTGACGAGTTGGAGTTTTAATTATATCTCCTATATTTAGAAGTTCAGTGAGCTCTTTAATATTCCTTTCATATTTATTTTGTGGCACTTTATAAATATCCTTAATAAGACTAAAAGAATCCGAAACAGGTACATCCCACCAGAGCTGAGATCTTTGACCAAATACTACCCCAATATCTTTTACATGATTTATTCTGTCTTTCCAAGGAGTTCTTCCATTAATAATACATTGTCCATCATCTGGATTCAAAATGCCACTCATAATTTTTATTGTAGTACTTTTTCCTGCTCCATTTGGTCCAATATACCCGACCATTTCCCCTTCTTCAATACTAAACGAAACATTTTTAAGTGCATGTACTGTTTCATACTTTCGTGTAAATAAAGACTTAAAAGCTTCATTTAATCCTTGTTTTCTTTTATAAACCTTAAAAGTTTTACATAGATTTTTAACTTCTATCATTTATATAACACCTCCTCATAATTTGGTGAAATGCTTATCAATTATACCATATTATTACTTTAATTTGAAGTTTTACAAAACAAGCAATAATTTAAACATTAATAATACACAACTAAAAGGCTTAAATTAAATCTAAGCCTTTCTTTTATATTAAATTTAAAAAACTTTGTTATGCTCTTTTTTGTGATTAATTTGCTAGCGATGTCATCTCCTCAGATTTAATTTCCTTAGAAATTACGTTCCTTTTTAACATAAAGCTAAGTGGTAATCCAATTAATACAATGATTGTAGATATTAAGAATACATCATTAATTCCCATTGTATAAGCTTTTTCTTGAACCAAACTACTAGCTATATCACTGTTATTAAGTGCTATTGTATGTAACTTAATACGTGAAATAAGTATTGAACTAAATATACCTATAGCCAAAGAACTTGATACTTGACGCAACCAATTATTAATTGAAGACGCATGTCCTGATAATGTTCTTGGAATTATAGACATTCCTGAATTTGTTATTGGCATAGTAGAAAAAGAAATTCCAATATACCTAACTGTCATCCAAATGATTATGTATGAATGCGAAGTATCCGCTGCTAAGTTTGACATCTTCCATGATCCTATAGCCATAAGCGAAATTCCAAGTGTTATTAAAATTCTTGGATCAATACGATTATATAAGGTTCCTACTATTGGCATCATAAGTGCCATAGCTAATGATGGTGGAAGTAAAATAAGTCCAGTCTCTAAAGCAGATAGATGCTGTGAATTTTGCAAAAATAATGGCATTAATAATGTTCCTGCATACAAACCAATAGTCACTATACTTACTGCTATTACACTTATAGTATATTTAGTAAATTTAAATACTCTTATATTTAATGCTGGAGAGCTTGTCTTTGTTTCCCTCAAAACAAAGACTGTCAGAGAAATAATTCCAAGTAAAATTAAAGAAATAGTTTTAAAAGAAATCCATCCCCATATGGAACCTTCACTAAATGCTATTAAAATTGATAAACTTAAAATAATAACTGTGCTAAATCCTACAAGATCAAATGAATTAACTTTTGATAAAGTATATTGTGGTATGAAGCGAGTTACTAAAATAATTGCTATAATTCCAATAGGTACATTTACTAAAAAAATTGATTTCCAGCTATAATATTGAACTAACCATCCACTTAAAGTTGGACCAAGTGCAGGTGCAAGCATTGATGCCATACTCCATAGACTTATAGCAAAAGCATGTTTTTTTCTTGAAATAACTTGGTAGATAATAGTCATAGTTATTGGAATAATTAATCCACTAAATAATCCTTGCACAACCCGAAATACAACAAGCATAACTATATTAAACGATAGAGCACATAATATCGCTGCGATAGTAAATCCAATAAGAGCAAATAAATATAATTTTTTATAACTAAATTTTTCTCCCAAGTACCCTGCCAAAGGGCATGCTACCCCTGTAGCCAGCATAAATCCAGTTAATATCCATTTTACAGAATCTAAATCAGTATTGAAACTTTGTATAAATATAGGTAAGGCAATATTTACTGCACTCATATTAAAAGTACCTAAAAATACTCCTAAAAATATTGCGAACATTACCGACCAAAAAGGTCCCTTTTCTTCTTGCATCACTTTCTTAAATCCTCCCCAATTTCCGTTACGTAATTTATAGATAAACACCATATAACTTAAACTTATGTGATGGCTTACCGAAATTATAAATATTTTTATTCCGAAAAACTATGAAAATATTGCTGAAGGTTCTAAGTTGCAGGTAGCCTCCACTTTAGCATGTTCCTACTTTCAGTATGACAAGCTAAAGTGGAACAACCTACAACTAAGAACCTTTAACAGCTCATTTTCAAATGTTTTCTCCACAAAAATATTTATAATTTCTAGTGAGGATATCAAATCAAAGTTTTAGCGAAGTTGTAAATGTGTTTATCTAATAAGTCAACTATTTAATTTGGATATATATATCAATTGCCTATATGTCAATTTAGACATATAATATAAATATATTACTACTGGAAAATTGATATGTCAATTTGGACATATAAGGAGAGATATTATGAATACGTTATCTTATGGCCTTTTGGGCTTTTTAGCAAATCAGTCAATGTCAGGTTATGACTTAACATTAAAAATGAATTTATTCTGGCATACAAGACATAGCCACATATATCCATTGCTTGCAAAATTAGAAGAAGATGGATATGTAGAATTTAGATTAGTACAGCAATCTGGTAAACCTGATAAAAAAATTTATACCCCAACAAAAAAAGGGCTTGAAGCTACAAAAAAGTGGCTTGAGGAAATTACAGCTGAACCAGTTACAAAAGATGAAATGCTCCTTAAGACATATTGTTTACATATATTAGATAAAGAAAAAGCAATGCAAATAATTAAAACTAGAGAAGAAATGTACTCTAATAAATTTTTAACTTATAAACAAAAGATTGAAGACATTAAAGAAGAAGGTGGAAAAGAACTTCTCTCCACTGACTCAGGTTATTTCGGAAGGTTTGTAATACTTAACAAAATTTTAGGTGACTCAAAATGGGGAATGGAATGGTGTCAATGGGTTTATAGCTTATATTCCAACGATAATATATCTAATATTTTTGAGGAAAATCCATTTAAATAGTATAAAAGTTTACTTAATTTTCGTCGAGTTTTATACTCCTCATTTAATTTAATAAATTACTGTAGATAAAAGGTCAGTATATAGATAAGGAAACTTGTTTCTTATCTATACTGGCTTTGAATTTTGTTATAATTTCTATATTATTATCTATAATATTTTGAAATCTCAATATTTTACTAAGTATATTTTCACTCTAGAATATAAAACTAATACTGATATGGAGGTGTTAATTTATGAGTAGAAGACCTTTAGTACCAAAGGCAAAAAAAGAATTGGACAAATTAAAAAATGAATTTGCAAATGAAATTGGCATGGAATTTAATCATGATAACTTTGAAGGAAATAGCTCTTCAAGATCAAATGGTAAAATCGGAGGAGCAATTGGCGGTTTGATGACAAAAAAAATGATTGAATCATTTGAAAATAAACTAGTTGATAAATAATTATTATTCCTACTAATTTATTTTCCAAGAAAATAATATCAAGAATTAAATTTTAGTATAGATTTCTTTACGTCTATAAAATGTAAAACAGGTAATCTAAACTCATTTTCAATTAGATTACCTGTTTTTTCTTCAGCCATAATTTAAGATAAAAACAAAGAACATTTTATTCAGTTACAACTACATCATATGAAATTGTTGTCCCATTAATATATACACTAACTGTTGCCTTTCCAGGTTTTAATCCTGCAATTTGTGGGGTAACATGCCTAAAATATCCATCCTCCAAACTTATATCAACCGCTGAGTAAGCAATACTACTATCAGTGCTGCTTGATATTATAATCAAATTAGGAAAAGATGACTTTTCAGTATCCGCACTGCTTACTTTAATTGTTCCTAGATTAATATATTGCCCAACTTTACAATTCAATGTTCTTCCTTCAACCGTTGCTTTAGATTGAATTTCATTTATCTTGCTTCCTTTCTCACTATCCTCCGAATAAGCATCTGTTATATTCATCATATCGCTATCATCTAATTTTACTGCAAAATTATCTGTATTTGATTTAGTTGTTATTGCTCCAGCAACCCATAATTTATATTGTGAATTAGTGATTCCTTTTATAAACTTGCCATCATCTCCGAAAAGATATTTTTTCCCATCTAATGCAGTGTACTCGCCTTTTTGCATTACACCATTTTTATCAAATACATATATATTTCCGTCAATGTTCCATGCACCGTGTACATAATAATCTTCTGTTATTTTAAAATAAGTATTTCCATCATCATTAACCCAGCTAAAATCAGGAGCTGATTCAAATTTTTCTTGTGAAGGAGGCTTACTTGCACCTTCCGTATTTGTCGAGGTATTTCCACTATATATTGAATTATTTATCCATCTTCCATTCTTATCAAATTCATAGATTTTATTACCTATAGATACTTTTTCTGTAGCCATTGCTCCGCTATCTTGTAGATAATACCACCAAGCCTTATCTAACACCCAACCTTTCTGCATATATCCATCATTCCCAAAATAATACCATGATCCATTTATCTGTTTCCATCCATATGAATAAGAATTTCCATCAGTATATTTCCATCCTGAATTATCACGTTTCCATTCTGCTGATACTCCCACAGGAAAGCCTGTAATCATAGATACTGCAATAAGTAGACCACAAACTAATTTTTTGACCATATTCTATTACTCCTTTTATTCTTACTTCTTATAGCTTGTCTTATAATTTTATCAATTCTAAATATCCTATAATTATTGTTTATAATTATATAAACTGTTATATCTCTTTTTACAAATTGCACCTTATCCTTTATAGTCTTCATGTATTTCGTAATTATGTAAAAATATATTAATAATAATAACATATAAAATTATGTTTGTATGTATTCTGTTAATTCTATTTTCATCTTTATTGTGATCTTTTATTTACTAGATTTGTCTAAAAATCAAAAATTACATTTTATAAATGCTAGTTTAATAAAAATACTTCTGAAACTTATTTTCAGAAGTATTTTTATTACAATTCTATTCTATAATTTTTTTCAATATAATTACCTTTACTAATAGTTTGTTAATTATATCAATATTAAATGTATTCTTGTATCCTTGATTATCTACCCATTCTTTTATATCTGAATATTCTGGATGGTTCTTATCTTTTATTATTTCTTGAAATTCAATATATCCGACTATTCCTCCAACATCTTCAGGCGGACATGCTCCTTTACCTTCAACGCATAATGGATGACTGTTCTCATAGTTTTCTAAGATTTCCTCTACAAGGATATTATGTTTCCAATAGTCTCCGAAATCATATATATATCTAATATTTCTTTCCATTGTAAAATATTTATCTATCTTTACCTTATGACTAAATTTGGGTTCGATTTTCAGCATATTAGCAATAAAACCATGAGGATCATTTTTTTCAGTTAATTTTCTTCTAGAATAGATTTCATACTCAGCTATTGCTTCATCATCGCAAGTTATTCTTAATTTTTCCTCTTTTAATTCAAAGTCATACATATGTTGATCTTTCCATCCCATTGATATTTGAATTATATCATGTAATTTTTTGAATGTAATTTCTGCTGGAACTATTATTCTTCTCCAAATTACTGGAGTACTGTCTTCTAAGGTAATTTTAATTTGATAAGCCTTCATAAGTATCATCCTTTTTTTGTTTTACTATGATACATATTTTTTGCATTTTTTTATTTTTTTATGATTAATTTTTTAATAGCCTCTGTTTTCTAAATATCGAATTACCGTTATAAAAATTTATGCGCTTGCACTAATTGCTGTTGTATAAATCTTCTCTAACAAATTAAGTGCTCCTTTATATCCGATATAAGTTCTTGCTAATACAACTTCATAAGATGCTGGAAACCCTACCTCGATGATTGCTCCCTTTAATTCTTTAGCTGTATCTCTTTCCCATGTAGTTCCAAATATAATAGGCGGCTTATGCCCAAAATCTGTTTGTTTCAATAATTGACCTATTACATATCCATCCTCAGCAAAATCAACATCAGCTGATACATCTTCTGCTAATTTACTATACTCACCAGCAATTGCTCTTCTATACTGCTCCGGCGGATTTTCTGTGATTATTTGTCTAGCAGGAATTAATCCCAGCTGATTTACCAAAAACTTGTTTAATGCTAAGTTATATGCACTATCCCCCACTACAGCATATTTAGCTGGTAATCCCCACCAATATTCTGCATAGAAGTCTGCGAAGTGTTCTAAATAATAATAGTAATTTTTCTCCTCTTCTTTTATAAATTCTTCACTTTTCTGCTTATCAATTCCAGCAAAATCCACTACCTTCCGTAAGAATTCACTTGTCTCTTTCGCTCCAATAGGTACAGTCGGAATATGTAGGAATGGTTGTCCATACTTACTCTTTAGATGTTTTGCTGTATCTAATCCAAGCCAAGGGGATAAAACCAAATTAAATTGTGCCTTAGGGATATCCTTCCATTCACTTACACCTTTTGATTCTGGTCCAAATAAAATATTAACTTTGAGTCCCGCACCTTCTAATACACGTTTTATTTCCGTAAGATCTCCACGCCAAAAAGTATTTTGATAAGGTAAAAGTGACCATACATTGATTAATCCCTCTTCTTTTTCTCCACTATACTCTCCTACATATTGATCTATAATTGCTTTTGTAACCAATTCATGCCCAACAAAATTATTTCCTTTAAATCCACCAGTCTCAGCATATACTATTGGTGCGCCTTTTTTTTGAAATTCTCCGACAACTGCACCTACATCATCACCAACAATTTCACCTATA
>Ga0079104_1000621_pt1 | contig 34776 bp, 43 predicted proteins | sample MedtruBG_FD_76829 | JGI IMG/M metagenome (GOLD analysis project Ga0079104, IMG submission 76829) | Root nodule microbial communities of legume samples collected from California, USA - Medicago truncatula BG | ecosystem: Host-associated > Plants > Roots > Nodule | place: USA: California...
GGGCCATCGAAGGGCTGTATCTGATATTCGACCGCGCTTTACAGGCGCGTCAGCGGGAACTGAATAGATGATCGGCGAAGGCATTCACGAAGACGTATTGCGCGCCCTGGTTGAACAACAAGCGGTGCGTGAATGCTTGGTCGCCAAAGTCGATGGCGGCCCCGACTGGGGCCTGTCGATTCGTCTGGGCGGGAGCAGTACACGCTGGGTGCCGGTGCGCTCGCGACGTGAGCGACTGCGCACTTGGGCCAGCTCGACCGTGGTGGGGCGCTTTGCCGAAAACATCGGTATCCGGGGATTCAGTGTGGAGCTGTGAGCGGGGTCAGTGTGTCGAAGTGACAGATGTGAATACCTAGCGTAAACGGTCGAAGCTGGAGCCCCTACTCTGCAGCGGGGTAATCACCGCCCGCCGCTCGGCCATCCAGCACAGGCATCGGGTCGATTTGAATTTCCGTTAGGATGGAAACCCACGCTTCATAGGCTTGCTTCTGACGAGCTACCGCTTCATCCCATCGACTACCACTGACTTCGTGCGACACAACCAGCATCATGAGGTGATTGGTGGTTGCATCAAGGTCGAGCAACAGGTGATGGGCATTGAAACGAAAATCATCAGTCGAGGGCATGAGATCACACTGCATGGCTTGGTCCGGGAGCGCGCATCCCTGCCACCCACATGACATCATTATGACAGCACCTAAAGATCATGGTCGTTCGGTCAGACGATCGGCTGTCAGGGTAGCTGACTATCAATCCACCGCTCAGCGGTCACCATTGCCTCAGCTAGTGCACTGGGATAACCCCCATTTCACTCAGCTCCTGCATGATCAATCGGCCCCTAGACTCATCAAAACAAGCCTCCCAACGATTCTGGCGTCCAATTCATGATCACCAGCTCGCCGCTCACCTCGGCTTTGCCTTGCCGTTGGTTGGAGGTGGTGTAACGGATGTCTAAAGTTTCGAAGTGGAAGCCTTCGAATACACGGCGGATGTCTGGGTGGTCGTTGATACTGACCATCACTTTGCCTTTGCAGCGCCGCATAAAATCGGCCATCCGCTCGTAATTCTCGAACGGAAAGTCCACGCCGTAGCCGGCGGTCTGCCAGTAAGGCGGATCCATGTAGTGGAAGGTATGGGCACGGTCGTAGCGTTCAGCGCATTCAAGCCAAGGAAGATTTTCGACGTAGGTGCCGGACAAGCGCTGCCACGCAGCCGAGAGGTTTTCCTCGATGCGCAGCAGGTTGATGGCCGGTGCAGTGGTGGCCGTGCCGAACGTCTGACCGGAGACCTTGCCGGCGAAGGCATGGTGCTGCAGGTAGAAGAATCGGGCGGCGCGCTGGATGTCGGTGAGGGTTTCGGGACGGGTCATTTTCTGCCATTCGAACACCTGCCGCGAGCTGAGCGCCCATTTGAATTGGTGCACAAACTCTTCGAGGTGGTTCTGCACGACGCGGTAAAGCGTGACCAGGTCGCCGTTGATGTCGTTGAGGACTTCGACGGGCGATGGCTGAGGCTTCATGAAGTACAGCGCGGCACCGCCGGCAAAGACTTCAACGTAGCATTCGTGTGGTGGAAAAAGCGGAATGAGGCGGTCGGCCAGGCGGCGTTTGCCGCCCATCCAAGGGATGATGGGTGTAGACATAAAAAGCAAGACCTTTACTGTATGGATAAACAGGTGCTAGGCTCGCCGCGCTTTGTGCACGGAGCAAGAGCCTTGGCTGGACTTGCAGGGACCATCTGCAGGGACGGCGGCCGGTCCGGATGTTGACGCATCCGGACCGGCCGCTCTTTTTCATTTCGGTGTTGAAACTTCTTTGGCGTATGCCTGACAGGCCGCTAGGGCTATCAGCCCCCGGTCACCGTCATCGGTGACGCCGATAATTCGTTGAGCATGCGCTGGGTCAAGTTCGGCTCTTGTGGGGCCATGAACCACGCCGCTGGTGGCGGTGGCGGCTGACACCGATCCGTTGCCAGCGCCGGTGGTGGCATCGAGTAGGACTGACAGGCGCAGATCAGCAGTGGCAAGGCGGTCGCGCAGGCGACCTTGATCACGTTGGGCATCGCTCAAGGCTCGGTAATGGGTTTGTTCGCTGGTGGCCAGGCGCTGCTCGAGCGCAAGGCGTTTGTCCCGCTCGGCACGCTGCTGCGCAACCGTGGCCAGAGCCAACTGATTAAGTGTTTCGGTGTGGAGTCGGGCCTGCTCTGCGAGCTGTTTGCCGTAGCGCCAATCCTGTACTTGCCAGGTAATGGACGCAGAACCACCGACTAAGACGACCAGCAGCACGCCTTTTGCCAGCAGCCGATACGGCACAGGGATCAGTTCGCCGAGACGCATAGCACCGCCCTCGCCCGCCCCCACAACTCCAGCCGATCCTGCAGGCCATTGAGGCCGCCGTTGATCCTGCGGGTGATCGTGTTGAATTCGTTTTGATCGGCCAGCGCGTTCAGCCCATTCACTGACCAGAACCATGCGGCCGACTCGGCGGCCCACTGCGGCAGCTCCAACAGTTCAGGCGTGCGCAACAATCGCTCATCACTGAAAAGCGCCAAGCTGCAGCGCAAGTAGTTGTCGTGACCGGTGACCTGGATCAGGCCGCGACCGCGATAGCGCTGGCCATCACCATCCGCTGCCGGCGTGTTGCCCAGTTTTGCAGCCAGGTTGCCGGTGTCATACTTGCTCAGGTACTGATCGCCGCCCAGTTCCCGGACGTACTGCAGCTGACCCGACTCGTGACCGACTTGCGCCAGGAACGCGGCTTGGCGTTTCGGCGTGTTGATCTGCCGATTGGCCATGGCTGCGTTAAGGGCGGATACAAAAACGCCCGCTTGGCGGCGGGCGTTGGGCATGATGCTTTGCAGCTGTTGTTCAGTGATGCACATACAAACTCCAGACATAAAAAAACCGCACTCAGGCGGCGATGGGGTGCGGCTATTGCTTCTCGATGTTCACCACCTTGAGCGGTGGTTTTGGCCCTTTCTTTTTCTTGCCCTTGGATTTACCGGCCTTGCCGGCATTGCATTCGACCGTGGTCGACCAGCCGGACTGGGTGAACACCTGCTCGACCGAATCCGCCAGGTATTCACCATCAAGCCCTACCTTGAACCCCTGAGCGATGATGGGACGCTCGGCGAAGATGTCCGTGCGACCGGGCATCTCAAACCGCACATCGGCGGTCGAGCGGTTGAACGCTGAGAGACGGGCCTTGGCGGCCGCTTCAGCAGCCGTCTTGTTTGGATAGATATGGCGGTCGGTATGCACTGCCGGCAGCCCGTCCGGAGCATCGTCGTTGTCGATGGTGACCACCGCCAATTTGCCGTTCTTTTTGTCCTGATGCTTAGTCGCCACCGCCTTGTGTGAGTTGCGATCACCGAGACTGAATTGCCAACGGCTGAGGTCGCGTCGAGTCAGGGTAATGGCGCCGAACGCCTTGCCGCTGGCTGTCTGGCCACCTTGGCGCGGCATCACCAACAGCTTGCCGTCGGCGACCTTGGCGGTGCAGTCGTACTGCTTGGCCAGCCGGGTGATGAAATTAAAATCGGACTCGTTGAGCTGGTCGACCCGGGCGACCTTGGTCGACACCGGACACACCGGCGTCCAGCCATTGCGCGCGGCCACGTCAGCCACGATCTTCGACAACGGCACGCCTTCCCAGCTTCCGCTACGGATGGTCTTGCCACTGCCACGCACGTCACTGGCCTTGCCCTTGATCACGATCGTGTCCGGCGGGCCTGACACCTCGACCGTGTCGACGGTGTAACTGCCCATACGCGTCAGGGTCGTTTCGGCATAGCCCAGGTAGATCTCGATTGAGCTGCCACGCCGTGGCAATTGCACTTGTCCATCACGGTCGTCGATACGCAACTCAAACTCGTCGGACTCCATGCCCGGCTTGTCAGAGGTACGCAGCAACAACAGCCGATCATTGATCTTGGCCGTGACGTCGGCCCCATCGGCGACAATTCGAAACATCGGGGTCATGGCTTTTTCCAATAAAAAACCCGCACAAGGCGGGCCAGAAAAACAAGGTGTCGTTACGCGTAACGCGACGCGGCGCCGGCGAAGGCATCACCCCGGGTCAATCCCACAAGCTGACGCCCTCACTGGTTGGGCGAGGCAGATCCGGCAGAACGATAATCACACCCGACCGGAACGGCTGAGGCTCATCGGCCAACCCCTGATTGGCATCGAGCACAGCCTCGACGCTGCCATTCAGATGGCCGTATACGTTGTTGCAAATGACATCGAGCATGTCGCCGTCAGACGTCCTGCATGTCGTCGCCATAGCGCTCAAACTCCAAAGTGAAGCCCTGTTTGCGAGCAATCCCGCCGTGCAGCAGTGCGGACTGTTCCTCGTTGATGTTTTTCAGGCACCACGTCCCGATCACCTCGCCATAGCCCGTGGTCAGCGTCAGCGGCTGCAGCCTGGCCCCGATGGAACGCAGGGTGTCGAGCTGCTTTAAACCGCCTTTGAAGCCCGGATAGATCGTGCCCTTGAGCGTCAACTTTTCATCGCCCATACCGATGGCCTGCTTCGCCGGCCGGCGCGTCAGCCGCTCCTGCGAAGCCCAGCGGAATTCAGTCGAACGACTCAGCTCGTCGAACGCTGCTGTGTCCAGGTTGAAGTAATACGGCTCAATCTTCGGATCGCGCGGTTGAATGATCATCAGATGCGGGAACGGCTTCACCGCCTCAGGCGCCGGCGTGGCCTCCACGGCAAAGGAACTGGTGGGCACGATGTTGGCCAGCGACGGACTGACCTTGCCGGCGACGTTGTTGATCGCCGTGGCCGCCTTGCCCGCCTGTTCCTTCAATGTGCCCAGCCGCTCCTGCACTTCGGCCGCCGCGCGGGTAGCGCGGCCGTACACCGCTACCACCTGACCGACCTTGGCCTGAGCCGCGTCGACGCCGCGCATCACCCGCTGAAGTTTGGCGCCGATGGCCGGACCGACGAACGGGATGTTTTCCAGCTCGGACGCGGCACCGGTCAGTTCGCGGATCGCGCCATTGACCGGGGACAGCATGCCATCCGCGCTACGCCGCCCGGTTTCCGCCGCATCCACCAGATACTTCAGACTTGATTGCATCTGCTCCATGTAAGCCATGAAACCTCCTTAAACATGGGGTTCGTCGTACAGCTTGGCGGCATTACTCCTCGCCGCGTCCGCCATCATTCGCTGCATGTGCGGCATCAGATCCTGCGCCAAGGTTTGCGGGTCTTTGACATCGCCCTGCACGGTCACCGGCATACTCAGCGAATACTCAAACTTTTGATCCACCTTGGCCGGCTCCGCCTTCGCCGCCTCCTTGGGCTGAATGGCCAGCGCCGCCGACTTGAGCGGCGCCGTCACTGCCATCGAGCGCGCGACATCCCCCAGCACCGGGCCTTGCTGGGCCGCTGACGCCATCATGAGCGGCGTGGTCGGCACCGGCGCCTTTGCCGCTTGTTCGGGCTTTTCATCCTCACCGCCGAACAGCGACTTACCCAGCGACCCGCCCAGCGCCGCACCGCCCTGACTGCCAAGGTAAGCACCGATCAATCCGCCGATGGCCGTGCCGATAATCGGCACCACCGAACCAATGGCGGCACCAGCTGCTGCGCCGGCCATGGTGCCCGCCAGGTTGCCAGCGGCTGCACCGTAGCCTTCGGCTTTTTCGTCTTTGGTCTTGGCGTTTTGAAAGGTTTCAAAAGCCATCGCGCCGGACTCCAGCAGCGTGCCGCCAGGAATAACCTTGGCCGCCTTGCCGACCTTACCGACGGTTCCTGCGACGACGCCGAGTTTGGACAATGCCCCGCCAGGAACGGAAGGGACTGATGGCGACGGGATCGAAACAGGTGGCCGCGAAACCGGAACAGATGGACGTGAAACCGGTACAGGCGGACGAGGCACAGACGGGCGAGGACCTCTCGAACTCGGCAACGTCCGGCGCCGAGCGCTGCGGCTTGACCCACGTCCGCGTCGGCGCGATTCGCCCGGCGCTTCCACACCGCCACCCATAGCTCCGGCATTGACGACGAAAACCTTTTGGACGCCGTCGGTACCTGTGCCACTGTCAGTACCAAGGCCACCGCCTGCTGCCGCTTCCTTCACCCGCGAAACAACATCCAGGCCAGTCCTGCCACCGCGCGACCCACGCGCAAGGTTTAGCAGCCCCTTGCTGATCTTGATCGCGTTGAAGATACCTTTTAAGGCGATCAGCCCCGCTCCGACCGTGGCGATACCGGCAACCACTCCGGGCGCGCTATCCGTCAGCGACGTAATGCCTTTAGTAACCTTGGTCAACGACTCGGCCACGGTGTCCGTCACCGGACGCAGGGCATCACCGATGCTGCGCATGGCGTCATCCATCGACCGGGCCATTTCCGCCCATTTCTGCGATGACGACTCGCGCCGCTCGGCGAGGTTCTTGTCGAGGATCCCGGTGGCGTCACGCGAATCGTTTTTGAGCTGGCTGTACAGCGCCTTGTTCTGCATGTAGGCCGACAGCGCGGCCTTGACCTGCATGTCGGCGAACAGGTCGCCGGTGCGCAGGGATTCTTCCAGCGAGGCCATCATGGCCTTGGCCTTTTCAGGATCAGCTTGCTCGCTGATTTTTGCCGTGGCCTCGGCCATTTTCGCCGCACGCGCCGGATCGGTCGCCTGAATGTATTTCTGAGCCAGCGCCATGCTGGTCTCAAGCGTGGACATACCGTTTTGCAAACCGGTCTGCATCGATCCCTTGTAATCAATACCGGCTTTTTCGTAAGCCTTGACCGTGTCGGTCGAGCCGATTTTGCCCATCCAGTTTTTCAGGTTGTTTGCCGCTTCGTCCGAACTGCCGGCCTGTTTCATCTGCACCTGCAGCATGGCGCCCAATTGCGTCACCGCGTCCAAGCCAGTGATGCCGTTGCTGGCCATGTTGGCCAGCAGTTCGGGAAACCACTTGGCCATGTCGGCCGCTTCAAAACTGCCCGCCTGCCCTTGATAAGCGATCGCCTCCAGCGCCTGCTGCATCTGCTTGGGGTCGGTGATCTTGGCGTTCTGCCCCAGGGCGTTGATCATCTTCGCCGTGTCGACGCCGCTGGATCCTTGCCCCACGACAAACTTAGCCGCGACAGGCGCATATTCCAGCGCCTTGCTCAGTTCCATACCGGCACCGACCAACTGATTGACCACGTCGGCTACATCGTTGCGCGCCATGCCGGTGTCGCGTGAGGTGTCGATGATCTTGCGCGACATCTCCTGCTCTTGCGGCTTATTGGCAATGCCGGCCTTGATCGCGATGTCACGCACAATCGCGCCAAAATCAGCGCTGACCTTGGTCGGTACCGCCATTGCACCGACACCGACCACCGCCGCACCTACAGCGCCCTTCATGCCCTTTACGCCAGAATCAATCTGCTGATGACCCTTGGCTTTCAGCTCGGCTTTGTTGGCCGTCTGCCCCATGGAGCGATAGGCTTTTTCCAGCTTGCCGACCTCGATCCCCTGCTTTTTCAAACTGTCCAGGTTCGAGTTCAAACGGTTGAGTAATTTGGACGCACCGGCCGCGCCGGTGTCGTGAGCCTTTTTCCATTCTTCGCGCAAGCGGATGGTGTCGCCAATCGTGCGCTGCAGCACGCGCGCTTTGTTGCCTTCAGCCTCAAGGCGCTTGATGCGCCCGGTCACGTCCTTGAACGCGGAGCCGACCGTGGAACTGACGGCACCGCCGATCACCAGCCCGAGGGCGATTTTGTTTGCCATGTCATGGACCTCATGTGCCCAGCACTACCGGTGGCGGCTCAATCCGTGAGCCACCACACCATATCCGCGAACGGCATCGACTGGATCTCGGCGGCGGAAAATCCGGTTTCCGCCGCCAGACGTTTCGCCGCCGACTTGATAACGCTGGGGTTAAAGCCCGTCGTCGTTGTCCATGCGAAAATAGCCGGCCTGTAAGCGGTTAAAATCCACCAGCTTCAGCCCCTCCAGATCCGCGACAGGCGCACCGGACAACGCAGCAAACAACACCAGCTCGCGCTGCTCATCATCGCCACCCACCTCACGGTTGGCCGCTCGCACGTCGCCCACGGTCGGTGAACGCAAGACCAGCTTGTCGACGGTCACGCCGTTGATTTCGCTCGGACACGACAGTGTCACCAGCGCCTGATCCGTGGTCAGCGACAGCCATGCCGGCATCGAGTCCGAATAATCGGTTTTCGGTACCAGGTGCGAATACGCCGTTTGCACGCGGCGATAATCCGTCAGCTTGAGGCCTTCCAGATCCTTCAGTCCGACTTCGGCGAGACCGGCGAACAGCATCAGTTCGCGCTGTTCATCATCGCCGTTGGCAGCACGATCAGCCGCGCGCACTTCACGCACGGTCGGGTTGCGCAGGTTCAACGTCTCGACGTCGATGCTGTTGGCTTTGGTTGGCCGGGTCAGCGTCACGACCGCGCCGTGCGCGCTGAGCGACAGCCAGGCCGGCAGGTTTTGAGCGATTGCTTGAGTCATCTGGATCTATTCCTTACAGGCCGAGCGCGTTGCGCACTTCGAGCAGTTGGTCTTTGCCGTCGATCACCTGAATGCCGGCGACCATGTCGATTTCGTACATCAGGCGCCCGTCGATTTCGAGCTTGTAGTACGTGACCGCAACGGCGTGTTTGATCTCGGCCGCATCACCGGCTTTCCAGTCACCCAGATCGACCTCTTTGAGGCGACCGCGCAGGGTGGCAACGACCGCTGTCACCGCGCCCTTCTGGCCCTTGAAGGCACCTCGGAACGTGGCGTTGAACGCGGTGCCGTCAGCCAGACCGAAGTACTTGAGCGACTCGCGGCGCACGCCCTTGGTGACAAACGAGGCTTCCATTTTTTCCAGCCCCTGATCCATATCGATGGGACCGGCCATGCCGCCGCCACGGTATTCGTCGGTCTTGGTGGTCAGCTTGGGCAGCGTCATGCTCGGCACGTCGCCGGAGAAGTTCACGCCGTCGACGAACAGGTTGGTGTTGTACAAAGTCTGAGGAATCATTGGTTACGCCCTCTTAGGCTGCTTCAAGCACTTCGGTCATCCACTGATCGGTGACTTCGAAAAGGAAATTCGGGTTTTCTGCCGGCGGCACGTCGGTGAAACGGATGCGCCAATACACCTTGCCCTGGGCGATCTGGCTGGCCGTGTTCAGCTCGGTGTCGGGGAACACTTCAAAATTGATGATCGCGCCCTGGGCTTTCAGGTCGGCCATGAACGCGTTGAGACCGTTGGTGACATCGGTCACGTAGGTTTTGGTGATCGAGCGGTCGACCGCCCATTTGTGCCCGGCCTGCACCGCGTCCATGAGGATGAACAGCGTGCGAACGCGGGTAACAAACGCCCACTTCGGATCGCTCGACAACGTGCGGTTGCCCCACAGGCGGTAACCGTCATCGCGAATGATCGTGGTGATATTGGCGTTGTTGAGCAGGTTGGCCCGGCAGGTCTCGTCGCCGTCCAGGTACTCGACCGCGCGCCCGGTGCCAGTGATGCCGCTCAGCTCCTTGTTCGATGGCGAAGCCCAGAAACCGTACTCAGCGTCCGTCCAGGCAAACAGGCCCGCCGCCCAAGCCGAACCGGGCGCATCGACGGTCTTGCTGGTGATGGTGTCCCAGTACTTGACGCCCGGGTCGACCATAAACAGGTTGCGACTGCCGAAGTTCTCGGCGTAGGCAATAGCAGCCTCGTCGGTCGTACCCGGGCCGTCGATGATGCCGATCGCGCGCAGCTTCTGCGCCACGCTGTCGAGCGCCGTGGCCACCGCCTGAGTCGCCGTATGGCCCGGTGCGATCAACAGCCGCGGCTGGGCGTTGAACAGGCTTTTGCCATCGAGCAGCGCCTGTAAGCCAGTACGCTGCCCCGACTCCAGCACGCCGCCGATGATTGCCGAGGTTTGCAGCGCAGGGTCTTCCAGCTTGGCCACGCCGATGGCGACGATCACCGCCTTGGCTTTGACGTAGATCGCCTGACAGGCCTTGGTGATTGCCGAATCGGCGCCGAAGGCGGCAATTGCTTCGCGCTCGGTGGTGATCAACTTCAGTTCGCCCGCCTTGGCCGTACCACCGCCGAGAACGCCAGGTGTGAAGGTGTCACACAGACCGATAATCGAGGACGACGGCAGCGAGATGGTGCGCGCGCCAGTGTCGACCGACGTGGTCGTGACGCCGTGAAAAAAACTCATAAGGGTCAGTCTCCAGAAACGAAAAAGCCCCGCATAAGCGAGGCTGTGAGGGTGTTCGTGTTACGCGTAACGGAAAAGAAAACACCCCGTCAGTGCGGGGCGTTTATTGGGTTTGGCTGGCCACCCATTCTGGAACGACCGGCCGGGACTCTTCGGCGGGAAACTCAACCTTTGCCGGCCAATCTCGCAGCGCTTTTATATAGGCCAGTAGCTCGGCGTATTGCTCGGCGGAAAGCGTTGTATCGCTACCGATTTCAGTCTCATCACGGTGACGATCGCGCAACCAGGTAACGCGGATAATTTCCGCGTCACGCCAAGCACGCGCCGCATCGGATTCGGGAAAAACCGCAAACGTAGTTCCGGCCACATAAGCCACAAAACGCGGGTCGATTTCGTCCACCTCCCCCATAACATCGCCCTCAAAAGAAGGTTGAGGTCCGCAGAAATGCGCGATGATTCGCGACCGCGATTCATCGAGAAACTGAACGTACATAGAAACCCCTCAGATGGTGTACGAGTACAAATAAGCCGACGCCTGCGCAATTGTCGGCCCGGTTGTTGTGGCGTAAATCATCCCCGGCGTCGGCAACGAGAGCCGGGAAAAAGCACTTTGCATACTGGCATTTACGGATGAAGAAACCCCACCGCACGATCGAGCACCATGCCCCAACGGCGAGCCAGAAAGAGAAAGCGTTAGCGCATTGCCAGCCGTTGAGGCCGCCACCTGAAAGATGCCGTCAATCTCGCGCGCACACAGCGGCACGATGGTAGAGATATCGACAGGCCGCGCCGTCTGCGCGGTCACCATGTTGATAATGGTGGTCAGCGCGACGTTGACCTGCCGATCAACCTGATTTGCGACGCGGAACATTCCGCTGGCATCAACCCCCCAACCACTGACCAGCGCGGAGAACGTAAAACCAGCAGGCAAGTTCGGGCCGGCGTAGGTGTTACTACTCGATACTGCTTGATTGCATAGCAGCAGCCCCGAAACTTTCGTAGCTGGATTGAATATTGCGTAGATCGACAATACCGCCGAAGCGGGTGCCGGTCCTGCGTCCATGCCGCCAACCCCCACCGCAGTCGTTACCGCTGACTTGTTGAAGTTATTCAGACGCACGCCATTTCCTGCCGCGTCTCGCAGCACCACCTCTTCAATCGCAAAGGTGATATTCGTCGATGGCGTGGGCACCGTTGCCTTGAGGTTGCGCATAGCGCCCGCCACCGGGCCATTTTCACCGATGAACGAAACACGCTCAGCCAGGGCGGCAATGTCGATGTTTCCCTGGTTAATCGGCGCGTTCCACGCCTTAATGCACCATACGACCGCGATGTTCCGAGGCCTTGTGCGCATAAAGTCAACGCCAACATAAGCAGTTCCGGGCGCCTGAACACCGTCCATATTGAGCTGCGTAGTCGCCGTTGGCGTCGCGTAAACCGCTACGGGCTCGACAACTGCCGTCGAATCGTACTCAAGCCCCAGCACCCTCACATGCTTAGGGTCGTTCAGGTTCGGGATCGGCAGATTGACGCCATCACCATCACCATAAGTTGCCGTACCTACCTGCCAACTACCGACCGCACGGCCCGCATCCACTCCGCGCCCATGATCCCAGCCACGCAGGAACTCGCCGCGCGATTCCGGCAAGCGGAAATTGCCGACACCCTCGTCACCCTTGTTGAAGGCCGTGCCGAGGAAAGCGGCCAGATCGGGATAGACCGCAATGCTCTTTACACTGCCGTCCAGCTCCAGAAAGCCCGGTGCAACCTTGTTCAGCGGAAAGGCCACCGTGGCACCGACCGGCAACGCCGATGCCTGGGCAATCATCGCCTCGATTTCTGTCTTGGTGTAGGTGTCCTTGATGCCCATCCCAGCCAGCGTTTCCGGGTTATCACCCGAAACGAACACCCCGCGATCATTGACCTTGACACGAGTGTACTGGCCCGCCGGCTTGTTCTTCGGCAGCACTTCCAGAATGGCCGCGTCAACGTAGGCCCGCGAGGCCAGCACAATCGCCGGATCGATCTTGAGCTGAATGTTGCCCGTGCTGGTGACAATGAAGTTCATGCGCACGATTTGCGTGCGGCCCGAGCCTTGCGACAGCAGCGGTTTGAAGCTTGGCGCGCAGTTGGCCACCGCCACCAGATCGCCGTCCGCGTCGTAAAGGCCGATTTCGCGAATCCACTTACCGCCCTCGTCGGCCGGAATGATTTGCTCGGCGATGATTACTGCCGGGTTGACCGGGTCGATCTTCAGTTGGTTCAGCGGCTTGCGGCGCCACTCGTTGAGCAGCTTGGTTTGACTGGTCGACGGCACCGGGTTGGGCGGGTCCGCCAGTCCGTTCGGATTGGCATCCCCGACGCCCATTTGCGTGATCAGCCAGGGAATGCCGAGCGCGTCGGCATTCGCCTGCTTGGCCATCCCCACGTCTGTGAGGATCGCGAAAAACTGCGAATTCGCATCAATCATAATAAACGTCCAGGGTGTCTATGGTGTGTTCGCGACCGACTACGCCAAAGCGGCCAGTGACCTCAATGTCACGCATGACGGGCGGGTACACGTCGATTTCGTCGCCTTCGTAGAGGGACACGGCGATATTCAAATTGCCTTGAGTTTCAAGGCTGATCGCCAGCCCGGTCAGTTGCCGGGTGACGGGCTTGGCATCGTCAATCAGGCGATCAAGCTCCTGATACATTTCTTCGGTGATGCCGGTATCGAGAACCCCGACCTTCAGCGCGAAGGTGCCCGGCACGCCTTCCGGCACGGTCTGGAACCACTCGACGATCTCGATCAGATAGCCCAGCGGCTCGACCACACGGCGCAAAGCGCCGATGGTGCCCTTGTGTTTGTGGATGTAATACGACGCCTTGATGGCCGCGCGCTTGGTTGCCTCAGACCATCGGTAGTCCCAGCGATCGACAGACCACGCCCACGCCAGATGCGGCAGAAGATGCGCCGGACAGGTGTCGGGGTTGTAGAGGTCGCGCAGAGGGACAATCGTCTTTTCGAAAAACGCGGCCTCCATGGCCCGTTCCAGTTGCGTGCTGTTGAGCGGCAGTAAACTTTTCATATCAGCCCGCCAGCCTCACGTTGTACTGCGTACAGAACGCCGCTTGCGCCTTGGTCGGGGCCAGATCCTGCCACCCGACCAACTCGACTCGGGCAACGCCGGCAACGTGCAACTGGGCGTCGACAGCGGAGCGGGCGACCTCGACGCCCAGCCGCTTGCGTGGGTTGATCCAGGCTGCCAAGCGGCTTTTCGCCTCGGCCAAACTGGCATCCGCTTCAGGGCCAGCGCTGGCCATGTGCAAGATGGCGTCAATTTCGTAACGGATCACCTGCGCACTCTGCACGGTCACCCGATCACCGACCGGTCGAACGTCATCGTCATTCAACGCAGCAGCCACCGTCGCCAGCAGCTCCGGCGGCGCTTCGCCCTCCCCCTCTAACCCCAGCACCGTTACCGTAACGTAACAAGGCTTCGGGCTTTCAGCTGTGGCATCTGCCACCAGCCCAGAGGCGTTACGCGCATGTAGGATGTAGCTGTTACGCGGGCCGGCCGTGGTCAAGCCTTCATAGGCCAACTGGATGCGCTCGCGAAACGGGTCGTCGTCTTCCATGACCTTGGGCACCGGTGGCACTGCCAGCAGATCCTCAGCCTGAATGACCAGGCGCTGCAGATTGACGTTTGCGCCCAAGTGGTCGAGGTCGCCGCGACTGGCGTGCGCCAGTAACAACGCCTTGCCGGCGTCATTGACTCGGGCGCGGTTGCCGACCTTGTTGTAAGCCCCGACCTCAAGCACCTTCACCACTGGATCGCTTTCCAGCGCGGCCGTCCAGTTGCCGCCCATGTACCCGCGAAACACGCTCAGCCCGTCCTGATAAACCTCTTCGAAGTCCAGAGGCTCCAGCACGGTCGGCGCTGGCAGCGATGACAGATCTACGATACTCATGCGGCCACCTCCAACGTGACGCTGTCGCCCAGGTACTTCCCGACGATTTGCAAATTGATTTGCCCGCCAATGACGGAAATTACCCGCACCTGATCCAACTTCAAACGCGGCTCCCAGCGCTCCAGAGCGCGGGCAACCTCAGCCTGTACGGCGCTTTTCCAGCCTTCGTTGATGGGCAAATCGACAAACCGCCGTAGCTTGCTGCCGTACTCCATGCGGTGCCGGCGACTGCCCAGCGGCGTGCTCAAGATGTCGGCAATGGATTGCCGTAGATGCTCGATGCCGGATATGGGTAGGCCGGTCTGGCGATCCATTCCGATCATCGATGTCACTCCTTGAACGGCTCGTATTCTTCGCTGGCTTTCAGGAACTTGACCGCTTCGATGTCGGAGGCCGGTACCACGACCGCCGCCTTCTCGACCGGATAGGAACGGTCAGTACCGGGCACGATCAACAGTCGCGACGTGTAGAGCTTGTCGCGGAATTTCAAGGACTCAGGCGATAAGTAAGTTGTGGATGACAATGCCGGTTCCGAGGACGCTTGCGCATCGGTTGAGGTCGTATCGATCTTGGCCATGTGTTTCTCCAGGCATGAAAAAGCCCGCGCTGGGCGGGCTGTCGTGTATGAATTAATGCGTGTGGTGATTGCTGTTGCCAGTGGCGTCAATGATTGCGCCGGCGCTGGTAATGCCCTTGGTAACGTGTAACGCGCCGTCGATCATCACCGCTGCTTTCAGATTGATGTTGCCGGTGGTCACGCTCACGGCGCTATCGGTTACAACCGCTTCCGTGCTGGCCACCTTGATGGTGACTGTGCCGCTCGGCAGCGTGATGCTGTAGCTCTTAGCCTGCCAGTCGTAGATCAGCGAGCCGCCATCATCAAAACGCCAGACCTCGACATGGTCGCGGTTGTCTGGCGGCGGTCCGGCATTGCCATACAGGCCCGGGACAAACGTGCCTTGCGACACGTCACCGCTGGGACTGATCAAACTGCCCTGCTCCCCCAGCGACGGAGCCCGCCAGTGCCTGGCCTTGCCGGCGGCGATGCTATGCCAGCGCACCCAAGCGCTAACCCATTCACTGCCATCCGACACGCGACATACCGGCGGCGAAGCGGACAGATCCACCGCAACCACATAGCAAGCCTTTACCGCCCCCGCGATCATGCGGTCATGCTGGGCGCTCGCGTAACTCACGGCAGATCCTCAGGCCGGAATGGCCCATCGCCTGGATCAGCTTCAAATATCAACGTTCCCGGTGGTTCGTCCCGCCACGGCCATTCCTCAACGCCGAGATAAACCTGCTGAGTCCACTCCACCAGCCACACGGTGTATCCATCAAGGTGCGGCTGGGTCCAGTCCTGCAGCGATTGCACAAACTCGGCGGGTTCAACTGCTAGCCCCCACGTTTGCGCTCGCAGCACCACCGCCAACTGCGTCGCTAATTGCACGGCCTGTTGATGATGGTGCGGCTTGATGGGGTCGACGATGATGCGTGCCTCAAACTTGAAGACCAGCGAAGTTTCGCCGGTGCCAATATCGGTACCCGGCTCGATCTCAGCCACCTCAAGGAACACCGCTGGCAGCAACACGCGATCCTTAATGTCTGGCCAGGCTTTGACGGCCTGCACGCCAGGCAAGTGGGTACGCAGATGCTGTTCAACCGCCCGATAAAGCTGGTCCAGGATGAACGGTTCGTCAGACATTGCCGATCCTCTTGAGGTATTTCTGCAGCTCAAAGTTGAGTTCCTGCTTGAGGATCTCCAGCAGGCGCTCATCCGCTTTTTTTACCCAGCTTTCGAAGTGCGGCCGGGCTTGCTCCAGCGACACCTTGGCCTTGGCCAGCGGGAAACGACTGCCGGTTTCGGCGACCCAACCCGAACTCGGCCCGCGACCAGGTGACACCGTGCTGTCGGGGTAGTCGTCCGCATTGAAATGCTTGCTGGCCGTACGGATCCAGATGTCGGGCTTGTTGCCGTAGACCTTCTTGAGGAAAGCCCCTTGGTAACGCCGCCCTGCCACTGACACGCCGCTGCCGCTTTGCCGCGCACGGCCGATCCGGCTGGACTCGATGGCGTTCAAACCGAACCACAGTTTGCCGCTCGCGGCCCCGCCGGAAACCGGATAGCTGCGCAACCGCTGACGCACCGCCGCAACAGCGATGCGTTCTGACCGACTGACCGCTCGGGCGATGTGCGTGCGCAACCAGCCCAACGTCTTGTTGATCGCGCGCCGATGCGCCGCAGCAGCCGCTTTCGGCACCTCCTTGGCAAAGTCCTGGAACGCCTGAAAGTCTGCGGCCGAGGATTGGATGGAGATCATCCCGCCCCCGGCCGAGGGTTTGAAATAGCTGCCGACACTCATGGGCGCAACCTCAGAATCAGGGCGACCAGGCCGTCACCGCTCGGTTCGAGCTGAATCAGGTCGTAGTCACCGCCGCCATCCAAGGCAGGCAGGTCAACGCTGACCAGCATGCCCTGCTGCAGACCTTGCGAATCGCTGACACGGATCTCGAAGCGCGGCTCGCGCAACCCGGTGTTGAGCTTGCCGAACTTGGGTTGCAGCCAGGGCGCGGCGAACATGCCGAACACTGGCTCGTCGCGACCCTCGATCCGCGCGGTATCGCCCAGCGTTTCGAACACCACCGCGTCGACCTCGGCGATCAGATCGCGAAAGCCCACGGTTAGAGCTCCAACAGGATCTGCGCCAGCGGTCGCGTGCACAAGTGCAGCGGGTTCGATTGAGCCTCGCCGAGCATGCCTTTGTTGAACGGCATCGGTTCGATCTTGCTGTAGTACGGTACGCCCTCGGTGTTGACCGTCTCCATGTAGTCAGCCGGTGCAAACACCGAGATGTATAGGTCTGGTACGCCTTCGGGAATCAGCAATGCTTTATCGTCGTGGACGAACGACACACCAGCGATCTTGCCGCGATAACGCTCCCAGACGATGCCGCCGAATTCGAAGCTTTCACGGGCATCACCGCGCAACGCTGCGGCTTGCTGGGTGTTGAGGAAAGTCTCCTTCACCTTTACGTTTGTCAGGAGTTGATTCCAGAAATTCTTGCCGCAGAACGCTCTGGAACCGCTGCTGGTGATGCTGCCTAGCTGTTCTTCCTGCAGATCCAGCGCTTCACCGCACTTAACGCGAAATTCCGTCTCAGGATTGTTGAGTCCCATGGACATTTTTTTGCGGGTCACACCGAACGTTTTGTAAATGTCGAGCAACACGGTTTTGCCATCCGCGTCCAGGATCTGGCCGTTCAGCGCCCCCATACGCTGGAATTCGTGCGTAGCGTCGAGCTGTCGACGAGCTTTACCCAAACGCTTGTTGACCACGTCCTGCACGGCTTGCAGTTCCGAACGGGTGCCAAAGGCGCGAATGCCTTGGATCTCATCGGCCTTGATAGCGAAGCGTTGCGGCAGGTGCACGGTGTTGAACGGGATCAGGTTGCGCTTGCTGCCACCGACGACCAAACCGGATGTACCACGCTCACCGGCTGGTACCAAGGCCAGGGTGTCGCCGTCCTTTTCGATCTGGACCGTCAGGGTGGTGATGCCCTCCTCCTGAAACAGACCGAGGCTGCTGATGCGACCCGGGAGGTATTCCTGTTCGTTGATGGCGGCGGTCAGCGAAGAGACCGAGAACGCATCATCGTTAAAGATTTCAATGTCAGCCATGAAGCTATCTCCAGAAAACAAAAAACCCGCACAGGGCGGGCTGGATAATTGGTGGCGATCGTCTTTAGCGGACGATCAGGAAGTGGGTGGCCAGTGCTTTTTCGGCTGCCGGATCCAGACCGGTCAGGTGCGCTTCGCTGACTTCGGCCAGCCGCACCACAGCACGACCGCGCCGAACCACGTCCGACTCACCCAGCGGACCGTAGAGAATGGCGATAGCGTTTTCGCTGCCGTCTTCGGCCGTTGGGTTGTACGGGGCGAATTCGCCGGTCAGGCTGACTAAACCGAGGATCTGCCCCGGCTCTAATGCAGGGCCGGCAGCGACATTGATTGCCTCGCGGGAAATGGTGCCAGCCGCTTCGGACAGGAGAAATTCACCTGCATGCATCGGCTCTCGTTGGATCGTCATCGTCTTGCTCCTGTAGCGGAATGGGATTTACCTGTGTGGGCAGCTTGGCGGGCCGACCAGATAGATGGCTGATCAATTTTCTTGGCTTGCACCTTAGGTGCCGGGTCATCGTCCAGTGGTAGGCTGTTGTCGATTTCAAAGCCTTTGCCGCTGGTAACGATCTTGTCGAACAGACGCGCCCGGACCGCCGCCGCATCCAGCCCTGCCGCGACATACTCGGCGCTGAATTCGGGCAGACGCGCGGCCACGCAGAGGTCGTTCACCGCCTTGGCGCGTGCCAGGCCGGCGAGAACGATTTCCTCGCTTTCGAGCTGGGTGGAATTGAGCAGCGGCTCGATCAGGTTGCTGATGCCCGCCGCCGTGCAGCGCTGAGTAATCATCAATGCCAACTTGGCCGAGTCCACTACAGGCGGCACCTGCGGCGGATCGACAGGTTCGAGTTCGGGATCCGGTTCAGGTGGCTCGTCGAGCTGGGCGACCAACTCAGCCGGAGCGTGCTGGAATCGTTGCAACACCGCGCCTTGACCGAGGCATGCTTTGACTTTGATGCCGTCCCCAACTTCGTCTGCAAGTCCAAGAGCCACTGCTTCGTTGGCAGTCAGCCAGGTTTCAGCATCAACCATTCGCCGCAACTCGGCGTCATCAATGTCCGGCGCCTTGGCCTTATAGGCCGCGATGATCGCCTCCAAGGTTTGATCCAATACATCAGCGACCCGGCGGAAGTCCTCAGCGTCCCCGCCTGCATAGGTGTATGGGTTGTGAATCATCAACATGGCGTTCGCCGCAATTACTACGCGGTGTGCACCGCACACGGCGACACTCGCGGCACTGGCAGCAAGCGCATCGATACGTCCGGTGCAACGCTCGCCCAGACGCGACAGCGCGTTGTGCATGGCCAGTCCGTCGAACAGGTCGCCGCCGATACTGTTGAACGCGGCCACCACCGGAGACACGCCATCATCCATGGCGCGCAGATCCTGCACGAATTGATTGGCAGTGATGCCCCACGCGCCGATCTCGCCATAGACGAAAACCTCGATCACCCGCTCGGTGGCCTCTCCGCTGGCCTGCAGGGCGTACCAGGTCTTGTCCTGAACTTCGACGCGTTTGCCTGCGCGGTTGTAAATGCGCGGTCGCGCTTGTTTGCTCATGGTTGCTCCTTGTCGTCGATGTCTTCGACGGCATCAAGGGTGTTGTAGTTGAGGCCCAGTTTTGTGGCCCGTGCCAGATCGGCAGCGTTTTCCAGATCGACCGTTTCGGCGTCGTAGCCGGTGCGCAGGACCATCTCGCTGCGGGAAGAAAACCCAGCCTGTACTTCCATCCGGCGTGCCTGCACGTCCTGTACAGGCTGGATGTAGGCCCAGCCTTGTGGCACCCAGCGAGTACGCAGGTACTGGCGGCGTTTCTGTGCGTAATCGTCCAGCACCAGAACGCCAGACAGCACCGCCATATCCATCCACGCTGCCCGTACTGGGCGGCAGAGTTGATGGACGTACACGCTGAACTGCAGTTGTTCCAGGCGGCGGCGAAACTCGTTAAGCACCACCCGCAGCGCTCGGTCGTTGATCCCGCGCATGTCACCAGTGAGGATCTCGTAAGGCGTTCCCGACCCCGCTGCAGCAGCCATCAGTTGTTGCCGCATGAAGTCCGGGTAGTTGTTGCCGGCGTCTGGTGGTTTGGAGAACTCAACCTCCTCACCTGCCCCCAGTTCCTGCATGGTGCCGGGTTCGAGAGCGACCATCGGGGTGAAGCCATCGCGATCCAGATCGAGCGGCTGACCGGTCACCGGATCTCTGGGAAGTGGTCCCGAGTCCGGCGCCGGACGCTTGATGAAACCGGCAAACAGGTTGGCCACTTCCTGACGGAACAGCACCGCGTCGTCGTAGTTGTCCAAACTGCGCAGGCGTTTGAGCACCGGCGACAATCGCGGCACACCGCGCAACTGGCCAGGCTCCACCGGTTCGAAGATGTGCAGCACCTGAGTAGCCGGCACGCGGACCAGCTGGTTGTAGCCGGCGTTCAGCGAGGCTGCATCGCGCGGATGCGAGAGGTACATCCAGTACGCCACCCGCTTGCCGCCGGGAGTGAACTCGATGCCAGCGCGGATGACGTTGCCGTTTTTGGTGGTCTCGAATTTGTCGTGCGGCACAAATTCCGGTGCGAGGATCTGCAGCTGCAGCGGAACGGCCAAGCCTTCATCCAGACCGCGTGGACGCAACCGAACGAAGCATTCGCCCGAGGTTTCAACCGTCCGTGCTACCAGCGCCTGCTGGCCGTAGAAGTCGGTGCGATCATCCGCGTCCGACTCATCGACCCAATCCCCCCACAGCTCCTGCAGCAGCTTGCGCAGAGCATCGTCGTCGGTTGTGGGTCGAGGAGTGATGCCCGTGCCGATTAGGTTGCTGACGCGCTTGTCGATGACGTTGAAGGCGTAAGGGTCGTTGCGAACCGCGGCCCGCGAGCGCGACCGCAGATTGCGCAGGGCCGGAGTGTTGATGCTGTTGATCCCGTTGTCGGGAGCGTCCCAGCCAGTGGAGCGACGCCCTTCTCCAGCGCCTTCGTAACTGGCCTTGATATTGGACGGCAGCACAAATCCGTTACGGGTCAGCGTTGGGAAGTGTCGGGCCATCAGACCCCCTTCCCAGCATGGTACAGCCGGACCACGCGCGAACGTGGCCCAGCTGCACTTGCCAACGACGAGCGTATTTCCTCGCGCGCCTTGAGCAGCTCATCGACCGTGCGGTATTCCACAGTACGGTCGGTGTAGCGCACAGTTTTCTCACCGCGAGCAATGGCCGCCTCAACCGCGTCGAGGTGCTTTTTTGTAAAGGACATATCAGCGTCTCTTTAGATAGCCGCTGGCAGAGCTGCGGCGTTGAGGGGAGGCTGCCGGTCGTGATTGGGTAACCGGTGCAGCGGGTGGGGGTGCGGGTTGGGCTTGGCGTACAGCAGCGGGCGCCGGTGTTTGCTCAGCATCAAGTCGCTCGCCCTGAACTGGCTTGATGCTCAAGGCGTCATCGAACAAGCCGGACTGCGCCAGGGCTTGTCGCACCCTGTCCCAATCGTGTTCCTGGTAGCGGTTGATGCCGAGGTAATGCGCCATCGCCAGGCAGTACACCATCAGGTCGAGCGCTTCGTTGCGCTCGGCCTTGCCCTTCACCCACTCGATGCGCTTGTGTCCGCGCACGTAGCGGACGACTTTGCGTTCGGCGACGCATTGGGCGAAAAACTCGTCCGGCAGGTCATTGGCAAAGTGCAGTGATCCCGGACCGTCCGGGAATGGATAGCGGTTGTAGATCCAGTCTTTGGCCGTGTCGGTACCGACGAACCACAGTTCGGCGCCGTTGCGTTCGGTCTGGCCTTTCCACGTCACGTCGACCATAGACGGGCGCTGTGCAATCACCGGTCGGCCGGGCTTGCTTGCGCCCTTGATGGCGAAGATGTTGCGCCAGCGGCGAACGCGGCAGAACTGGTAGACCTCATCGGTGTGGTGACCACCGGAGTCGACACCCACGGCGAGAATCGCCAGACCCACGCCACAAGGATGCCGGTAACGAGCTTTGAGCTTCTCGTCCAGTACAGCCCAGGTGCGGTCGTCTGCCGGATCGCCCCAGATGATCTGGTGATCGACCACCCAGCGCTCCATGCCGACACCAAAGCCCATCACCATCATTTCCAGGCGGTTGGCCTGGACGTCGACAGAGCCGGTCAGCATCAGCACACCGGCCGGCATCGTACCGAGGGTGTAATTCTCCAGCCGCGCCCGAGCGATCAGCACTTCCGCCTTGGTCTGTTCGAGCGCGCTGTCCCAGACCTTAGCCAGACGGGTGTTGTAGAACACCTGCATCAGACTCGTGTCGCCTTGGCCCTGAGCTTTCTTGGCGTCTTCAAACTCCTCGGCAAGGCCGGCCCAATCCATCCAGCCGGTCGGCGAATACAGCGCGTTGAGATGAAAGCCGACAGTTTTGCCGTCGCCACCAGCGTGAGCGCGCCACTCGCCTCGGGCGAGCATGTCGCTCTTGTGGTGTTCCTCAATCAGAACGTCGCATTCAGGTGCTGCGCACTCGTAATGCACAGTGCTGAGGTTCTTGCTGTAGTGCAGCCGCTCCCACTCCAGCACCTGCATGTGACCGCAGGTAGGGCATGGCACGTAGTAATAACGCTGGTCGCTGGACTCGAACAGGTCGGCGATCCGCGAGGCGCCTTTGATTGTTGGCGAGCTTGAGAAATAGATCTTGGCGTTGCGACCGAAGTTGGTCGCCCGCGTCTCTGCCAGCTTGATGGGATCACCCTCCTGGCCGACGTCATTCTCCCAGCGGTCGACTTCGTCGCCGTAGATATAACGCGCCGACAGCTCCGAAAGGTTGGCCGCAGAGCCGGCGGTGGTGACGTACAGCGAGCCACCCTCGAATTCCTTGGTGTCCATCGTGTTGCGTGCGTCCCGCGAGCGGGTAGCCGCGACCCGCTCGCGCAGAACGGGAGTGGCTTTGATGGTCTTGCTGATCCTTCCCGACACGCGCTTGGACAGGCTGAGGCTAGGTAGCAGCGCCAGAATGTTCGACGGCGCCATGTGGATCAGGCCGCCCATCCAGTTCAGGGCGATCTGGGTTTTCATCAACTGCGAGGCCACCATGGTGATCACGCGTCTGCAAGGGTGAGCCGGCGACAGGCAGCGCATTGGCTCGCGGGCATAAGGAGTCCGTGAGGTGCGGTACTGGCCGGGCTCAGGGGCACCGGTGTCACGCGGGATTCGCATGTACTCGTCGGCCCATTCGTCGATCCAGAGATCGGGATCGGGACGCAGTCCACGGAAATAAGCCTCACGGTACACCTCTGCACCGTCAGGAAATTCCGTGTGCATGGGTTCAGTCCGTTGTCATGGCGTGGTCAAGGTCCGCTGCAGAGAGGCGCTCGGCTTCTTCCAGCGTTCGACGGAAGGTGGCGGTCAGGTGTTTTTCGATCAGCCAAGGATCGGTCATAGCCGCCAAGTCATGGGACAGCTGCGGTAGCGGACCGAACAGCTGATCGCGCAGCAAGCGGCCGGCGTTGTAGGCGCCGATTTCGACCGCTTCCTTGGCAACCAGTGAGCCCTGAGCTTTGCCCAGCTCAATCTCGGCTAGCTTGGCCATGTTGTGCTCACGCAGGGCGCGGGCCTTTTGGAAGTCGGGCTGCTTGCCATCGCCAGTGAGAACCTGCGGCGGCGCAGCCGTGGAAGTTGGCTCGGTCTGGGTGGACAGTTGGCTGTAAACGTCACGCTGAATCCGGTCCTGCTGGTGTCGTTCGGCGACGGCGACCTTGCTCGGGTCTGCGGTGTCGCGAATCAGCGCTTCGGTGGCATGTACATCAACCTGTTTACCGTTGGGCGAAAGCACCAAACGGTTGTTGTCTTTCAGCCAGGTGATGTAACTCGGCGACCTGCCGAGCCGGGCCGCGAAGGCACTCTTCGACAGGTAGGTTGGTTCTGTCATGAGCCCTCCTTTTTCAACGTATTTCAATGAATCCTTTCAAGATTTCAATGATTGAAATTTCAGTAAGCTGGGGGCGTTCCCGCTAACACTTTCCCGCGGGTTTCCGACCCCGTACCCTCTGAATAACTCCAGGGTCCCCGGCGGTTTCAGGCTGGGCCGCCGCCATTCGGCGGGACATCGCACACACCAAGCCGCTTGGCAGCCCATCGTTCATACAACCCGATGGCAACGTCCGCGCCGGCCATTGCTGTGAGGCAACCCAAGGCGCCCGCCGTCCACAGCGACATCCCGGCGGCAATCATCAGCATCATTGCCGTCACCCCGCAGACAATACATGCGCCGGACCGAAGCGCGAGTCTGCGCAACAATGCCCAGCCTCGCGCCCCATCCTTGTCTGCTCGCCACATCTCCCCCGATACGCCACCGACCAGAGCCAGGACGATCACTAACCAGATCGGCATTTCTGCCAGTGCTTGTTGCTCGCTTGTCATCGCCTACCCCATGAACGCAAAAACCCGGCGCAATGGCCGGGTTTGGTGGTGTGGTGCCTGCCGCTCTCTGCGGTCGCACCTATCGAAGATGACTACTTTTTACAGGTCGATTCCGGTGGCAGCAACCCTGTTTTAATGCCACCCGGTGAATAAGTGGGCAACGCAGGGTGAACGCCTAGCGAATGTCGGCGAATACACCACCACGGCATTCTGTTGTTGCGGCGGTGTCCCATACGTCCCACTTTTCAGAATCGAAGTGGGACGCCTGAGAGCGCCTAAATTCGGGGCTTCGCCCCACTGTCCTACTTATCTTTCTTCTTTCTCGTGTAAAGGAACAATTTTAAAGAACACGCGTTCGCGCGTAAGCGCGTAGTGCTCGCCCGCTACGCTCACACGGGCGGGAGGCACTACTAGGCGGGACGGTGGGACAACCCAACAACGACAAGGCCCGCACCTGTCCCACTGCATCAAAACGCAGCGAGACAAGACGGGCCAGTGGGACAACAACAGCCAGACGAATACTTGGGGTCACGCAGCCTGCCCCATCATCACGCCGAAGATCTGCAGATGCGCCTCATGCAAACGCTGATAGTACATATCGCGGCCACAACCGCAGTGGGCATACCGCAAGCGCATATCCACATTGAGCGTGCAGTAATGCTCCCGCACCACAGTCACCAGCTCCGGCGCGAGGTGCTTTGTCACGATCAGCTCAATGTCCAACGAACTCTCCAGCGGCGCACGGAAAGCACGCCGCCCCCTGATCAGTTGCCCGTTGCTCTCCATCATCATGGCAACCATATTTCCACCAGCCAGCCCTCCTTTCGAATGTTCTGAATGCAGCTCCTGCGCCCATAACCGAAGCAGCGAATCGATCTCCTTAATCAAAACAAGGCTCCTCGAACGCTTCGCGCTGCAATGCCGATGCACCGCCCCACCCTGCCGGCTTCTTGTAAGCCCAAGGCCGCTGTCCACTCTTCACCAATGCAGGCAACCGCACCCGCCGCCAACCCAACCGATGCATGATCGCGCCGACGCGCATCTGCTCAGGTTTGCCCCAATGCCCAAAGTCCAACTTAAGCGCATTGGCCAGCACCTGGCTCCCGGTGGTGGTCTCACCGATCTGCGACTCTTCCAACCAGGTCAGAATCGGCCCTTCCCATTCATCCACAACAAAACGCTCGTCCTGCTCTTCGCCGAACATTGCCGCCTCATCAAGCGTCACCCACCAGAGGTCGCCCGCGTCGTAGCAGAACACCGCCTCAGCCCACAGCTGATCGCGCATCGAACGCAGCAGATCCAGATCCACCTTGGTACACGCAACCGGCCAGTAACGCCGATTGCCGGTGGCGTCCTTGAGGTACTCGTCTTGGTTCGTCGTACCCACGAAAACACACTGGCGTGGCACGTCCATCGTTCTGCGGCCGTAGCTCTCGCGATAAGTGTCAGTGGACGCCGAAAAGAACTGCTTGGCCTTCGTGCTCTCAGCCTTGTTGAAACTGTCCAGCTCCCCCAGCTCAACGATCCACTTGCCCCGGATCGCCTGAAAGCCGTCCTTGTCGCCCAGCGCAAACGGCGTGTCCATGAACCACTCGCCGCCGAGAATGCTCATCGCCGTCGACTTACCGGCGCCCTGTGCACCTTCCAGAATCATCACCGAGTCAGCCTTGCAACCTGGCTTCATCACTCGCGCGACGGCCGACAACAACCAACGCTTGCCGACCTTGGAAGAATAGTCAGTAGCCTTAACACCCATGACCTCCGTCAGCCAGCTTTCAAGACGCGGCACCCGATCCCACTCAAGCTTGCGCAGGTACTGCCGCACTGGATGAAACGCATGGTCATGCGCAACAACGCTGACTGCCTCGATCACATGCGAGGCCTTGACCCGCAGGTTGTACTGCTGCGCGAGCCACTTCATCACCCGCACATCATCAATGTCCGCCCAATCTCCCGTGCCGCCGCCATAAGGTGCAGCGCGCAGCTTCACGATCTTCGAACTGAAGGCGCTATAGCTGATCACCCCAGCCCAACGTTCATCGTTGGCCAGGATCAACTCGACATTCTGCATGTGCGCAATCAACGCACCGCTCTCACTGCGGGCCAACATGTCCTTCCAACCACCAGCGGCCGGTGGCTTGACCACCGCCAACACCTGACGGCGTACCGCCTCCAAACCTTCCGCGATATGCAGATCGTTGAAGTCGGTCCACTTGGCTTCCCGCTCACTGGAAAAGATCGGCGCAACCACCTGGCCACCGACAATTAGCGCCGCGTTGTTTGCTTTCTCTTCACCAGGGTTCCACGCATCGCCATTAGGCTTGGTTGTCTTCCAGTCATCGTCTCGGCAGATGATCAGCGGGCAACCGGCGAAGCGCTCGCGCATGGCCTTGCAAACCACCAGCAAATTGCCCGCATCAAACGCAACGGCCACGGTCAATGACGTGGCCATATGCAGGCTTGCGCCGGTCGCGTAGCCCTCACACACCAGCACCGGCTCGCCCGGATCCGGGTGCGGCCCGATCAAATGGAAAGCGCCCTCCTTCGACATGCCGTAAGGCCAATAGGATTTGTCCCGCCCGGTGTCCTCTTGCTTGGTCGGGAACACCACCTGCAGGCCGACAATCTCGTCCCGCACATTGCTCATCGGTACCAGAAAGGCGCCAGTGCGCGGCGCATACCGAACGCCGAAGCCGACAATCTGCTTTCGGTCCAGATAGTCGCTACGGCCCTTCTCCGGCATGCGCTTGAACATACCGGCCGCTCGCTTGGCCGCGCGACGTGCCGCGTTGGCCGATATCTCAGCCGCCCGGCGCTTGGCCTCTTCCTGTCGAGCGCGCATAACCTCACGCTCTTCAGGCGACATCCGCCCAGCCTTGACCTTGATCTTCTGAGACTCGCCCGAACGCCAGTCACCGAACGCACCGAAGATCAGCGTCTCGCCTTTCTCCGTGTGCTGTTCATGGACGACATACCAGCCGTTCTTTTCCTTGCCTTTGTCCTGCGAAGTCTTACACCGGGTCAGCTTGCCAAACACCAGCGGCTGCGCAGGCTCAAGGCCGTAGTCCGCGAATTGCCCCAACACTTCATCGAGCATGGATGGCCTCCATGATCTCCTCGACCTCCTGACAGCTCACGCATTGCGTGCAGCCAGGAACAGCTAAACGCCGTCCCTCGGGGATTGGGCTGTCGCAGTTTTCACAGAATAGAAACGAATGCGCCGCCAATGCAGGTTTAGCGGCGTTGCGTGCAGCGAGCGCCTGATCGATACGCTCTTGCACCAGGTCATTTGCGAAGTCAGCAATGTCAGCCACGATCAACACCCCGCGTCGTCTGGTTTACATACGTGGCGCGGTTGAACAACCCCAACAGCCCCTGAATCCCACGAAACACCTGCAGGCGAATCGCGGCGAGTTCCTCATCGGAAACCACCCCGTCGCCAATACTCTTGGCCCAGGTATCCGCCAGATCCGCGACCTGCCGGAAGTACTCGGCAATCCCGGTGGTCAACGTCTCGGGCATGTCGTTGGTGTACGCCTCAGCCAGCTCTTGCCAAGTCGTATCACCGACCAGCGCATGCACCGCATCAAGAATGCGGCGATCCTTGGTCAGCTCCAGAATCTCGCCGAACTCTTGAATGTTCACCGTGTGGCTAGGGTGGGTAGGGGAAAGCTTGTGCTGCAGCGTGGTCGCATTCCGGCCGGTGGTGGCGGCGATGGCTGCGGCGCCACCGGGGTAGTCCCGGGCAGCATGGTAAAGCGCGAGATCGAGCGGCAAAACTTCCCGCTGCGCCCGCTCAACAGAACTCAGAGCGATACGGCTCATGGCATTAATCCTTGTAAGTTGCCAGTGCCGCGCGACATGCAGTGGTGATACATTTGCCGCGTGGCTTGAAGAGGTCCAAACGCCGGCTAGATTTTAGGGATCGATACCGGCACAGTGCCGGGGCGAGCAATCCGTTGCTTACCCCTGGCGCAACAGCTGCCTAATCTGTGGTGGAAAAGGCAGCAACATCAAGGCTTCCGAGCCTTGGAAAAACGCGATAAAGAGAGGTGGTTGCATGTGGTGTGCCCGCCTATCATTATCGGGACCCGACAGCGCTGTGGTGGTGCGTGCCGGGAGGAACTGGGCGACCTTTGGGTCGCCTTTTTTCTTGCTACGCTGCAGCTTTTTGAGGAGCCGATGCGTGCAACAGCCAAGCGGCCTGGAATGCATTGCCTTTTTTCTTCGCCGCAGTCGCCAACAACTCGGCGTATTTGGTTTCACCTGTGTAATCCGTTCGTGGAAGACATGCAGCCTGACGCCATTTGTTCAATGCCTGATAGCTTCTATCGCATACCTTCGCGGCGGACCCGATGCCGCCTACGGCTTCAAAAGCGAACGCAATCGCGCTCGGAAAATCTGCGGGTTCCAGCATGAAAACCTCCACTTATCAACTTGTGGTTGATGTTATAGATCAACTGACTATTGCGCAACCTTTGTGTAACGCTCAACCAATGGTTGATAAAAATGCAATTCGCGCAGCTTTTAGCGAGCGCCTTCATGAAGCCCTCAACGACGCCGGTGTGCGAAGCCGGGGCCGCGGAGTCGACATACATCGCCAACTAAAAGGCTTTGGAGTAGAGAAAACTACTCAAGCGATCAGCAAATGGCTGAATGGCGAAGCTATGGCTGAGGCAGATAGCATTGCAGCGCTTTGTTCATGGTTGAATGTACGTCGAGAATGGCTGGAATATGGCGTGCTACCCAAGGACGAAGTGGGGAAAAACACTGTTCGACCACGCAGTGCTAGTGGTGAGAGTAATATCAGCGAGATCAATCATCGTTTTGGAAAAGTACCTTTGATTTCTTGGGTGCAAGCTGGCGCTTGGTGTGAAGCTATATCCAACGTTGATGCACCGGACGCAGATACGTGGCTCTCGTGCCCAGTACCTATTAGCAGTCAAGGATACGCTTTAAAGGTCTGCGGGGACTCTATGACAAATCCCGGACCAGGTCGTAGTTATCCTACAGGCTGCATTATCTTTGTGGATCCGGACGCAGAGACGAGGACTGGAGATCGTGTCATCGCCAGAGTCCCACGGACAAACGAAGCAACATTCAAAGTTTTAGTGGAAGATGCAGGAAGGCAGTTTCTGCGCCCAATAAATCCGCAATACCCGATTATTGAAATAACGGAAGAAACTCATATTTGCGGCAAAGTTGTAGGCGCTTTTTTACCAGAGTAGCTATTAATATTCAAGCAGGGAGCATATCAATTGGATCGCCTTTTACACTCCTATCGTGGCATTCCACTACTAATACCAGAGCAGTATAATCCTAACGAGAATAGCTATACTGTGCTCGTTGGAAATAATGGCGTGGGCAAGAGCAGACTATTAAGTGGTCTTTCAAGAGAGTTGATTGAACGTTACAACTCAGATCAAGCCCACCTAATATTTAATGATGCATCCCGTTATTTGGAATTGCCGAAAATAATAACGGTATCAACCAGCCCTTTTGATACATTCAAGCTCCCTGAAAAATCCAGCGAAAAAAACAAATCTGACACTTCAAACTATCGTTACATCGGCATGCGCGGAAATGGACTTATGAGCTCGGGTTCAATTTCATTGATCTCTTCAGCTGCTACCGGCCTGCTAGACAAGCTGCGAAATCACAAAAGTTTTTACAGGCTGGCAAAAATTTTTGATGTTTTAGGATTTGATCCGAGTTTAGAGTTTACTTTCAAGCCCATGTTTGACGTTTCCAAATCCCCTAGAAACATTAACACACACTCCGAATGGGAAACGTTGTCAAATCTTCAACACGAAGGCGATAACCAGCTTAGCCAATACTTGATCCCTAAGTCTTTGGATTTCGTAGGCACACTAACAAACTATAGCATTCCCCCTATAATTAGGAGTTCGAAATACGCGGCGGTGAGCGCCAGCGCCAATCGAAGCTACATCTCGGAAGTTTATAATACAGAAGCTAAAATAGGCGCTGCACTTGATCCAAAAATTCAAAATGCCATCACGTCTCTCCCCTACAGTGCTTTAGAAGAAATTGAACTAGCTATTGAGCATTTTTCGCTCTTCCACCAAAGAAAAAGCCATTTCAAATTGCATGCAACATTCGAGCACGGATGGTCGTATACATTTGATGGCGGATATGGTGACCGTGACGACATATTACACGCCACCAAGGTGCTGCAGCAGTATGGCCTCCTTAAGCTTATGGATTTGAAGCTTTCAAAACCTTCCAATCCAGGGATGTCCCTACGCCGAGCCAGTTCCGGTGAGCAGTGCATGCTAGTTATAATGCTAGGTATTGCAGGACACATAACTGACTATTCTAAAATTTTTATTGACGAGCCTGAAATTAGCCTCCACCCGCAATGGCAAGAAAAATTCATGGAACTACTAATTGAAGTTTTCTCCAGCTATCGCGGTTGCAACTTTTTCATTGCAACGCATTCCCCCCAGACGATCTCCAGACTTCAAAATGACAACTGCTTCATTACTTCGCTGACGAAAGGAAAAATTTACAGCGCTCGAGATTTCAGAGCCCGCTCTGCCGACTTCCAACTTGCCGAACTATTTGACGCACCCGGAACCAAAAACGAATACTTGATTCGTCTTGCCTTTGGAATCATGTCACGCATAAAAACAAATAAAACAACAACAAATGAAGATATTTCTGAGCTGAATAAACTATTGGAAATTTCAGACAAGCTTGATAGCGACGACCCCCTTCGCGAGCTTATATCCTCCGTAGTTGAGATGATCAATTACTATGCCGCTTATTAATAACCCGGTAACATGCAGCCCTGAACATAGTCAACTGTTGATTGAAAAAATCAATGATCCAAACTTTAGCTACTCTGACTGGAGCAACGAGGAACTACAACCCATTCGATCATACATCAGAGAGCATTATCGCCGAGAACAGATGGGGCTGTGTGCTTACTGCAAAAACCCGATATCTTTAAGCTCAGCAAGTAACGCACATGTCGAGCATATTGCTCCGAAGTCTCTGTATTTTAAGTTTATTTTCGAACCAAAAAATTTGTGCGTCATATGTGCGGACTGCAATACGATCAAAAGGGACCAAGAAACATTCAGCATCCCACACGATACAGTTAAACCGTTAAATGAGAACCGTGAAAGAAAAACCTACCCTAGAAGCTCTGGGGCTTTTTTGATAGTGCATCCACATTTTGACGACTGGGAAGATCATATTCAGAAATTTGGAATTAGATACACTGATATAACAGACAAGGGTGCATTCACCATCACTGCCTGCCGCTTGAATAGATTTTTCCATAAGAAATTGAATATCCCCGAAGAGCTTGTAAGTGATGACGATCTCATCCGAAATATGTCCGCCTTCATCGAATCTAACTCAGCAGTGACACGCACTCGAATTCTTGAGCAGCTTGCGAGAATGATTAGTCCCATGAATCTATGACATGGAGTGCAGCCCCGTAAATCTCGGGGCTCCGTATCTTGACACATATCAATTATTGGTTGATATTCGCCTCACTCTTCCACCACAGAGCGAGGCAAAACCATGCACACCACAGCAACCCTGCATGTCCACCCGGCCGCTGCCAACCCCTTCCAAATCTTTGAGATTCGCCGTCTTGCCCGCGAGTACGGCTGTACGTTCGCCATTAGCAAACCGAGGCTGACAGCACGCGCCACTCCTGCCCCAGTCAATCCGAACGGCGGAGGGCATGCAGCATGATCAAGTACAAAATCGACAACCGCACGCTGCAGTTGCTCAACGCCCAAGTCAACCTGACCGAGACCTTCAATCACGTCCTCCGGACAGCGCCCAAGCGTGAGTGCCTAGCGTTCCGTCTCAAGGTCGAACGCGGCACAACGGAGAGCACCTTCGTCGTCGAACTGGGCAGCGAACGCCACACGCTTACCCTGCAGAACGACAAGAAAACTCACCTCAAGCTGGCCGACTTCATCGAAGAGATCGCCAATGGCCCGTTCGACGCGAGCAATACCAGCGACCTGCTGCATCGCCCCCACGCCAGCCGCGATTACGGCCGCTTTGAGGTATCGGATAAGCAGCGGGTGTTCGAGCTGGTACGCACCGGCGGCGTACTGAGCCTCGACATGGGCTTCGACTACCCACTCCAGGTTGCGCTGCACCGCACTCAATCGCGCTCAGGCGTCACCACCATCCTGAGCATCGGTAACAAAAGCCCGCACACCCGGTGCTTCACCGTGTACGGCAGCGATGCAGATATCTACGTCAAGGTAAGCGAATCCATCAACCATCTTGCTGCTGCGGCCACCCCAGCCGCGCACGCGGCATGAGGGGCACACCATGGAACGCACCCTCGCCCAAGCCGCAACCCACCTCGGCCTGACTCGCCCGAAGCTCATCACACTCATGCGTGAAAAAGGTCTGCTCAACGATCGGAACCTACCGGCCTACCCCAACCGTGACCGCGACTACCTGCGCATCAAGGACGGCCAGTGGTACCACGATCAGCTCGGCATGCAGTACAGCCAATCGACCCGGATCAAACAGCCCGGTATCCGTTGGCTAGCCGACCAGTTGGGCATCGACCTACCCGCCATTCCGGCAGACAGCCGTGACGTGGCCTAGGGAATACGCCCGCCAGATTATCGCCATGCAGACACGAGAGGAGCGCAACGCCGCGCTCCTTGAAGTGCCCGAACATCTGCGCGAGCTGACCAAACGGCACTGCCTGAACTCCTGGAACCATCCGGCCAGAACACAACGCAAGGAGGCCCAACAAAGCCATGAGTAACACAGCACAAAACCCGCTACGCCTGCACCCGGCTCCGGAATCAGCCACCGTCGAACTGCTTTACCGCATCTTTGGCGACGTCCTTATTCCGCTCGACAAAGTGCGCGAGCAGTACTTCCGCAACCTCAACGAGCAATCGTTCGTGGCCGAGATCAGCAGCGGCCGCATACAGCTCCCGATCACCACGCTGGACACCAGCCGCAAGGCACCGAAGTACGCCCACATCCGGCACGTCGCCTCACTGATCGACATCCGCGCCTACAAGGCCGACGAAGACATGCAACGGCAGCAGGACGACACCAACGAGTAACACCCACCACCCGAACGGCTGCCACCACCAGCCTGTGACATCACCAGGAGCACACCACATGACCGCAATTCAGATCTGCGCACTCATCGTTCTGATCGTTTTCGCCGGACTACTCGTCTGGGCTGGCTACTTCATGGGTCATAGCGACGGCAGGTCCGCCGGCGCGAAAGAAAGCGACGATATCCAGCGTGCCGAAAGCGCCAAGACGGTTCGCGAATTAAGGGCATCTCTCGACTTCATCAAGGCCGACCACACCCGCTTGTCGCAACACTGCAAACGTCTGCAGATAGCGATGGCATTCGGAGGCCCCGAGCGATTGGCACTGCTGGAAATCGCCGAGAAACTTCGCATTGCCGCCGACACATTCAGTGCATTCCGCACAGGCAAAAAACTGGAGCGCGACACTCGCACACTGCGCGACCGAGCTCTCGACATGGCTGAGCAACTGGCTCCCTTTGACGTGGGAGACGCCGCATGAACGAGATCCTTACTCACTCCAACACCCACCGCGACACGGCATACGCCTCACCCGCGGCGGACGAACCAACGCGCAATCGAACCTCGGAGGAAAGCGGCATGCAAATGGACCAGCACAACCACCAATCCACGACCGCTTTGCTCTGCGAAGAAGTGAGCGTCGACACGCTAGAAACAAACAGCCTCTGCTGCGAAGCAGCAGGCATTATTGCTCCTTCCGATAGCACCACCGAGGCGCTTATACCCCATGAAAAGCTGCGCGATGCAGCCACACCCAATGCAACGCTAATCGCTCAGAATCGCCCGCCCGCGCAGCCTGCTGTGGGGTATACGCACCCTGAATGCATTCTCGAAAGACCGCCAAAGATGGCCGTCAACGCAGTCCAGATCGACGAGCGCGCCGAGTTCGAGAAAGAGTTTCCAGTACCTGAAGGCCTGGAGTACTGCAGAAAGCGCGTGACGTACATTAGAACACGAGGAGCAAGCACATCTGAGACGTTCGCCCGCGAGCATTACGCCTACAAAGCGGGGTTCGCAGCATGGATGCGTCGGTCTTGGAAGCAGGCAGCACTGGACTGGTCGAAAAACAGCAGTGAACAACAGGATCAACCCGCACCGCAGGAGAAAAAATGAACACTGCTTTCATCCTGATGGCTCAGTACAACGGCCAGGCGATCATCCCATTGGACATGGTTTGCAAGGACTACTTTACGCACCTGACCACCGATATGTTCCAGCGCAAGGTCATGGCCGGGCAGATCAAAATCCCAATCACTCGGCTGGAGCCGAGTCAGAAAAGCGCCAAGGGTATCCACATCACTGATCTGGCGGCCTACCTTGATTTACAACGGGAAGCTGCGGTGAAGGAATGCAACCAGCTCAACGGAATTCGCCGAGCCAACTAATTCACTGCTTACCCCAGGCGCCCAGCTTCACGGGCGCTTGAATGATCCTCTCTAACCATGGCCATTCGGCATAGTGGTCACCATTCCCGCGAAGATGGGTATACCTACGCAACGAGTTCCAGTCACGGTGCCCGGA